>JAABUL010004852.1_pt1 | contig 17436 bp, 18 predicted proteins | sample 5559151 | NCBI WGS metagenome assembly JAABUL01 (sample SAMN10711876, study PRJNA513368) | rock metagenome | isolation source: Antarctica rocks | place: Antarctica: Victoria Land, Pudding Butte sud | reverse complement strand
CTGAGGGAGATCATGCTTGGACCATAGATACTGTTGACCCGTGGCGGCAAACCATCGGAAACTGGTTATCTCGCTGTGGTGGTAAAGAGGATCTCAATGGTCGCTTTCCCAGGATTGCAGCTCTTGCAGGCACAGAATGCTATCACAGAAGATACCTCAAAGGCAGTCTGGCAACGGTCGCGTTGATGAAAACGGAGGTAGGTGTTTCTTATTCCAATAGCCTCACGACAATCGAGCTCGACCCGATGATCCAGACACCCAATTCTCTCGATAGCTAGCCCGATATTCCACCAAGATTAGCTTGCAATTAATGCGGTGTCTTAGATGCTCAAAACCCCCATAATGCTCCAGGACCTCAATCGCTCAGGTCGGGATTGGCTACAAAGAGCCTGCCTTGCCCCATGTAGCCCATGGTATTTGTCCTCTCATCCACACTTCCCCTCCTCCTCAGCTCATCCGATGTCTTCCTCGGCTTTTCTTCCGACTTCGGGGCTTCCATTTGTCCAACATTGCCAAAACTATTCTCATGCTCCGATGAGCTGCCACTCCTGCGCCCAGAGGTCGGAGGGAAGTAGCTCCTTTCCGGTTTTTGGGTATCCCTAGGAACGGGGGTTTCTTCCATTTCTAATATGTCCTCGCTCGGGCTTTCGCCCGGTCCACCGTTCGCGGTGCTACCCTGGCTGTACCGATTCCGAGGCTTCTGGTCAACGTCCAGCCATCGACTATCGCCAGAGATTCTTGCCGTGCTAATCCGTTGATTGTTCATGCTCGTCTTTCTATCATCGTCGTAGTGGTTTCCCTCATCGCCCACTTCGCTGGCACTCAAGCGCATCGGCACCCCTCCTCCGACCATATTCGCGTAGCTGTAGCCTGTAGCCTTGGGCAGACCGTGATGCCTGATCTTGCCCCTAACACCCAAGCTTCCGCTGCCCATACTGCCACTTGTGCTCGTTCGACCCTCGGCGACGTTCCCAGTAATCTCCCTCGCCGCTCTTATCTTCGCAGCTTTGTGCTGTGCCGCCAGTCGCGGATCTTCATGCTGTGCTCGATCGCACCATACTGTAGCCTTCTGTTTCCGCATCAGCGCTACATAGCTGCCCGGTGTGGTCGAAGCGCCGGAACGGGTGGAGGCATTGCGACTGAGAGCGGAGGAGACGTTTGATGGTGTGCGTTGAGGAATATATCCAGAGACGGCAGTCGAGGTTGTAGATTGGGAGGGGGTGCGTCGGGATCTGGCCATTGTGTTGGGGTATTGCTGGGATGCGGGTGAGGTGGTATTTGGTGGTGGTGGGCCTTGCCGGGCGTAGGTGGAATAAGAGGAGGCATTTCGTTGTTGCTGTCCAGAGTAGTCAATATCTGGTACAATCTTGGTGAGTGGTCTGAGGTCGTTGTTGCGGCTTGGTGTCTTTGCAGAGCCCACGGGGACCCGGTGAGGGTGTTGGAGATGGTATGACGGAGCCGGGCTTCGAAAGTCGATTGTCGCCATAAGAGTGTGTGCAGCTGATAGTTGGTCAGCTCACAGCAGGAGGACAAGGTTGGTATTGTCGGCTGGACGCAAGGGTCGGAGATTTGTTGAGTAGTTCTATGGCAAAGAGCAGATGGGAATCCGGTATTCAAGAAATATCTGACGGCCGCTTCCACAATTGTAATTCGAATGATGACCCGCACCAAGGTTGAAATTCTGTTACTAATTACGCTTCGGCGGCGAAAGACCGGTCATCCTGAATGACATCTCCACTTCAAACGTGCGTAACCAGTTGAGGCAATGAAGCGTAAAGAAAGAAATTGGGTTGGCGATAGTTCGGCAAGAGTGATGTTCGATTCAATTCAAATCCCTTGACGCAGCGGACAACAAAGACTTGAATGAGGGATGCCTTTAGATGCGGCCCTCGGGCGTCTAGTGTATAGCGTCCACTATGTACAATGAGAGCACTACTATTCATCAACATGTGCCATCAAAGCAGGATGCGAGGGCACGCAGACGCATTGGAAACACACGTCCGAACATGCTCGAGCCCGAAAGGTATGTAGTATTCTCCAATTCTTGGTCTTGCATGCAGGGTTCTGATATCTACAACTACTGCGGCCACTGCTGCATGCATATGCCTACTCCACCAACCAGATGCTGCCTTTACCCACATGGCTTCTCATGATAGCGGAGGAAATCTTATCACTCCGCATTCGATATGATAACTTGGTCGTGGCAAGCCGACGAGTCTTAGACGAGTCCAATTATGCAGTATTGTAGCTCCTTCCTCGAACGCTCAAAACAACCCCCAATGAACTTCACCCCCCTGTCATGCGCACACCACTGGCTTTCCGGTGTAAAGTGATACGCTACTGCGAGGCTTGAACTGTGTACCCCACGTTCCCCACTTCTGTTTCCGAAATCTAGAAGGCTTTGAATAGTGTTGTTGTAGCTTGTAAATTGTAGGCTCCAATCTATGGTAGGCTGTAACCGCCATCGACAACAATATCCGTGCCGGTAACATAGCTGGAAATGTCCGAGGCCAAGTAGAGGTATGCTCCCTTGAGTTCATGGGCTTCTCCTTCACGTCCCATGGGTATCTTATCCCTCCATATCGATTTTGTTTCTGGCGGCACAAAGTCGGAAATCTCGGTAGCCATGTAGCCGGGGGAAACGGTATTTGCGCGAGCAAACTGAACCATCTCAACTGCTATCGACTTCACAAAGTGTAGGATCGCAGCTTTGGCTCCGTTGTATGCTGCCTGTAGTTGGGGTATGTTGACGATATGCCCACTCATACTCGCAGTCGCAATGAAGCTGCCACCTCGGTACCTCTCGAGCTCGTTGCCATAGATATCCGTACCTTCATTCTTCTGACGTCTCCAGTGCTGGCCAGCAGCATACGCGCAGTAGTATGTACTGTCCATATCGGTAGCCATGACCTTGCGGTAGTGATCAATATCCCCATCGAGAAAAGTGCCCTGCGTCCAAGGAATGCCTGCATTGGCTACGAAGATATCGAGGCGACCATTGAACTCCTTCACGATCTGATCAACAACCTCTTGAACGTGCTTCTGGTCTGTAACGTCAACTTGGTATGCTCGACCTGGTACGTCCGTACAGTATCAGCAGCGTTCCTGAATGGAGGCTCATCGCGGCTCACACCTCACCCCATACTTCTCCTCAATTTCCTTGGCTCTATCAAGGGCTTTCCTATTGCCGTGGTACCAGATGGCGACATTTGCACCGGATTCTGCAAATCCTTGGGCCACAGCTAATCCGATCCCAGCGCCAGCCCCAGTCACAATAGCCGTCTTCCCTCGGTTGTCGAATAGGGGAAACACATTCTCTTCTGTGGGAGCGACTGTGTTGTTGTGTTTGAAGCTGCCGCTATTACCACCCTTCAAGGGGCCTTCACTGGTGTCTTTCATGGCTGTCGATGCAGGCGTCAAGCGGAGTGTCTTGGGAGCAATTTGCAGATGTACTGCCAATGGTAGAGTTAGTAGAAGAGCGGTCAGACAGATCCAATATGATAGAGCGGACGATGATGGCTACTCGTACAATATCCCCATAGCCATTGGTAAGCGCAGATGGATATAAGGGTATCACCGAATCCTTCCCCAGTCGGGCCTAGTCCTCTAACCTCCCAGATAACCTCGCTTTGGACACTATATAATTGATCGACAACATCGGACTCATAGACCTACATCAGCGTGTATCTCCAAGTATGGTCTGCAGCGGAGAATGCTCCGCCACCAGCATATATCAGCCTCCCTTGGGTTCACTACTTTTGAACAATGCCTCGTCTTCCTACTGCCAATGTTGTGCTAAATGCATATCCATAGTATGACGGTCGGATTACTATGATGACTATATAAACACCTGATAGCTCCTGGAGCGTCAGATGCGACTGGTCTGCCTCCGAGTGGGTAATGCAGTAGATCAAGCAACGATCGATGATGGAGCCAGACGATGTTCAGCCGCAAGATTGATTTGCAGAACCGCAGAACCACTACCTGAAAATTGAGCGTCCCTTCGCTCGTTTGCTGCAACGAATAGCTGTGAGGGTCATCGTGAACGATGCCGTGCATCAGATTGAAGATACTGCATGTTATCCCTCGCTCTACTTGCGGTGATACATAAATTCCAGTCTCTGTGGAATGCTTGATATGTCTGTTTTTCCGTGTCGCGCAGTGTTGATCTCCTGCATTCCTAGGATTTTCCTCCCTTCCTTACCTCGGTGCGGTTGCAACTTTGCAGCACTGCTTTTTGCGCGATGCATCGATTTTGCCCCTGTTCAGCTGCCATCAATCCCTAATTCCTAAAGATCATACCTGAATTTGATGCCATCGCCCAAGTTACGGTCATGGACATTCGCGTTGGTGTTATAGTTGGGATCGCAGCTGGGGGAGTTGTGATACTATGTATGATAAGTATGCTGTTGATCCGATGGAGATTGCGAGCCAAGCACAGACGCAGACTGGCACAAATAAATGCCGCTGCAGATGGGGGCATCAACAGATTTCCTGCAAGCCATATGTGCATTACAGACGAGGATGTCGCACGTATGCCAGGCACCAGGGCAGCAGCGTGTCGTTCACTCCAAGATCGGAATAGGCGCTCACTTTACACACCAATGTCATCACGGGAAACTCTAGAGTCACGGCCTGTCTTGAAGAGCTTGGAGAGAGTCAAGGAAATCAATCGAAACGACCGCGAAAATACCGTCCCAATGTGGCCCCTGCCTCGGCGCTGCATTCGCTCCGATGGGAGTCCCCTCTCCAAGAAGACTTCTACCACCCCAAGGGATAAAAAGGGCAGTGCCTGGAACTTCACGCCGAAGAGAGCTACAGACACTGCGCCAAAACCCTCTCAGCAATCAGACACGCGGCCTTGCAGTCTCGATAATATCCAGAACAAGGTTGAGAAAAAACCCTCGCCCACCACAGACCGCAGGCTTCCTGATAGGGTCGACAATGGTTCCTCTCCCAATGGAGATCTTAAACCTGCACCCCTTTTCCACGACAAGCGGCGCAGCAAATCCCACGGAAACGTGTCCCAAATGGCCGGAGGAAAAAGGATTGCAGCTGGGCTCTACGTCACTGACCCTCAAGACCGTGGGACGCAGTCTGTTCCACGCGGAACCCAATCTGTACCGCGTAGGACACATGTCCCAAGGTCTATGAGCATGTGTAGCCAAGACCCTGGTGCTGCTCCCACCCATCTTTTACCGCCGTTACCTTTCGAGATCGAATCCGACCAAAATCGGAGAACCAAGAGCCCGGCGGACTTTAGTGGTTGTGGGAGCCTTTTTAGCGACAACACCTCTATTCTCAACGACGAGGAATCAAACATCCTCTCTCATGCTGAGACTGGTCTCACATCCATCGGTCTCTCGTCGCCTTTCTTTTCATCCACTCTTTCTGAGTCAACTCCTAGAGATCTCAGTCTGTGGGGTACCTCGGAACTTCGTGAGAAAGCAAGTCGAATGAGTGTTTCAGAGTCATTGAAGCTTCGGCCGCAACTAAGCACACAGAGATCTTACCGCGCCAGCATCGAAGATAGTTTATCAGGGAGCATAAGCAGTAGTCTTTCAATGTCATTGATAGATCCCGCGTTGCGCACTGCATCGAGTAGCGATCTAGCCAAGCGCAAGTCTCGAGCAAATTCCGATTCGAACATGGAGACACCCAGACGCGGAGAAAAGAAGAAAGCTAAGCGACCTACCTCGCCCTCTTCTCCTCTGAGAAAGCTTACAGAATTCGAAATCCACGAAGATGAGTCCAACGAGCGGCTATCGATGTGCATTCTTCGCCCAATCTCTGGCAACGAAGGCCACCCCTATTCCTCTGGCCAGCATCCATCTCCCACCGCGACTGATAGTCAGTTCCTTTGGGATCCATATACGTCAAAGCCACCTGGTAAGACCGGAGATACGATAAGCGGGCACCATCGTCAAAATTGTGTTCGCATTCCTGATATGCCGATATCCGCGGAATCGCCTACACCATCTCGCATTGAGGAGCTCAAAGATGTTCCCCCAAACACTGCAATAAAGCATATCGTTGCGCACAAACCAAATATGGCATTCCGACCACCGTCACGAGCAACTTTCGATGTACATTACACCCCCCTTGGACGCATCCAAAATGCTCACCTTCCCAAAGTCGCGCCACCTTACTCGCCTACCCTTTCGATGGCCGAAATGTACGACGAAAAAAGTGACGGTCCAGAATCAGCAATGTCTACCCCAACGAGAAAGCCCTCTCACAAAATCCCATCAGGATCGCACCCAAATCGCGCCAAATCAATATTCAACAATCAACCCAAAAACCCCTGGCCCCTTCCAGAACCTGCCAGCGAATGCACCGACCCCCAGACATCCAACATCTTCCCCCAAAGCAGCCAACACCACTGCGACCCACCAACAGAAACAGACTCCCGCCCCCGGTCCTCCCTCTTCAACTTCCCCAACCCCCCAAAACGCCCCTTCCCCCCAAACTGGCGCGCCCCCAAAACCCCCATCCGCGGCCCCCGAGCCATCCCCCGCGCAGCATCAAACCTCAAAAACAGCCCCAGCCGGCGTTCTCCCTCCCGCTCTCCCTCCAAAGGCATCGCGAAAGCTTACAGCACCAATGGGCCAAGACTCGATCTCCGGACAAGTATCATGCAGCTCAGGAGGCAGAATAGCGAGGTTAATGTTCATCAGAGCAATGGGTCGAGGGAGCATAAACGGTATTTGAGTATTGGCGATGATATTTTTGAGGACGAGGGGAAGGAGAATGAGTGGGGTGGGATGAGGGGGTCGAAGACGATGCCGTTTTTGAATGAGGCGAGGGGAGCGAGTATGCCGGATCGTAGGAGTGGTGGATTGGGGGTTGGTACGCCATCGAGTTTTTATGATGGGGAGGATTATTTTGGTGAGGCATAATTGATTATGGGGTGACGTTGTTATTGATTTAACCTCTTTGGATCGTGGTTCCATCTATTCTCATTACTGTGGATATCTAGTTTATCTTCATCGAATCGTACCTCATACACAACTCAAACAGTGACCACTCACAAGAAACATTCACCCCGTCCGTCTCCACTTCGTCTCATCACCCAAACCCTCCCCATTACCCTCTCCTTCCTCCCTACCCCTCACGCTGCCCGCGCCCTCCCCCAGCCCCGCCCCCGGCACGCCCAAAACCTCACTCTCGGTAAAATCCTCCCCGCCCCTCCAATTACCCCCCTCGTCAAAGAAATCACCCACATTCTCAGCTGTGATCCAGCCTCCACTACCCGGCATCGGTGGCGGCAGTCCTTCTGCGCTACCATTACTCAATGGATACACACCGCCGATATCGCCATCACCTTCGAATCTAAAGGCTGGACCCTGGCCATCATCGCCTTCGTTGTCGGAGCCAGAGAGCGGGTCTGGGTGGAGGTTCGCGCAGGCGGAGAGCGCTGCGTATAAGAGTTGCGTTGGTGACTGCAGCTCTGATTGTATATCTTCTGCGGCAGCGGGAGGTTCAGTCGTAGTGCTGGAAGCGTGGGAGGGCGTGATTGTGAGCGAGATTGTAGCGTCGGGATCGTGGTCGTCGAATGTTTGCGCCGAGGTGAGAAGTTGGAGGAAGAGGCTGGGGGGGTGTGATTGGATGGCATGGAGGGAGATGGAGGTGTAGGGGATTGAGACGCCGGTGTTTTGGGTGGGGGAGTAGAGTATGAAGCGTCTGATGTTTGGGTTGTTAGTCTGTGTGTTTGGAGAGCGGGTGGAGGAGATCTGGGAAACGGACTCGGAAGTCACCCAGACGTCGACGCCTTGCACCTCTATCTCCTCATCATACTGCTCGTCGCTCTCGGCATTCCCGTTGATAGCGGGTGTACCGTTCGAGTGCCGGTGGGCTCCTTCGGCCAGTCCTGAAAGCGCGGGTGCAGCAGCGAGGTCACTGGCATGGGTTTTGAGGGTCGCAGATGGCGAGCGATGGTAGAGTACTGGTGGGCCGCCGAAGAAAGACTCAGGGGTCTGAGATTGGTGCGTGGAAAGGGTGGTGAAGGAGGATGTGGTAGGTGCTGAATGGAGGACTTCCATGCTGTTCCTAGTTCTCAATGGTGGGCTCTCTGCTGTCTTGTACGGTGAGGAAGCTCAGAAGCACTGAACAGAGAGGACCGAGCCTGGACCAGGATCCGTCTCTGGAAGTTGTTCGCGGGACGGGCCGCACCACCAGAAATCCGAGCTGCTAGCCAGTCGTGCCAGTGAATCGACTCTCTGCACCACCAGAACCTCTTGATCAGCATGTTCAACAAGCAATGTTGAAACCCGTTCCAAGTGTAGGTAGCTGACTATGTGGTGGAAGCTCAATTGCTAATATCATAATGACTGTCTCCAGGCTTGCAAATATGCCTGCCCCTCTTTCTAACGCCCAAAAGGATCAGATCCAGCAATATCTGGATGATGGACACAGACCCGCGGCTATCAGTGCTCTCGTGGGAGTGACGGACTGGTCTGTCAGGAAGATACGCGATAACATCGCTACATATGGTACCCATACACGTCCAAAGGGGGGAGTCAAGCGAGGGCGGCCGTATAAAATACTGCCATCTGCATGGGACGATATCCGGACATTGGTGGAGCAGACACCCAACATACAGCTTAAAGAGATTCAATCCTTCGTCTCTAAACAGTGGGGCGTTCGTCTGAGTACTGCGCATATATCGCACACCCTCAAGAAGATGAAGATAAGCAAGAGGTGGCTCGAACGAGTGGCTGCAGAGCGCGCAGAGGAGCGTTGGGAAAGATCTCGAGAGGGTCATACGATTCAAGACGCTGCATTTCCAATTGCGAGTGGCACAGAACCAAATCAAGTATGAAGGTACCTACTCAATGGTGAGTGTCTCTTGCTCTCACTTATGGGTAATGTTGATTCGTTCGAAGTAATTTGTGTTCCAGGACTGGTACTTGACACACGTTGATTACAAAGTCTTTAAGGCAAGTTCTTGTTTGTACGATGGAATATGGGCATCCTACACTACACTGAACATTCAAGGTATCCAAACACATTGCCCCCCAAAGGCGACCGCCCAACAATACATGAGGCTAACGTGGGGACGATCCAGTCCACTCGCTGAACATTATACTTGGGGGCTGTAGCCTTATCAGCCCGTGCCACATGCTCTCACTATCTCTGCGGAGGCCCGCGATCGCTAGTCGATACCACGCAGACTCAGAGACTCCTGTGTACGGTTCCAAACTTTGCTACCTTCCATTGGGTCCATTTTACGGACGCTTGGCCGCATAGAAACTGAGTCTCACCTCTCTCCAGCTCAACTCGGCTGCTAGACTTGCTAGCAGAAATGCGGCAGTCATAGCTATCAATTTCAGCAGCGTCGATGTGAGGATCGCTTTTGCAGAGGCGACGGATTGACCAAGAGAAGGAGTTGACAGGCGATCTTTGTATCTGACTTGGGTGTGTTGTGCTGGCATCTCCAATCTTGCTGGGACTGTAAATCACAATCTTCTGGTGCTCGATCATATCCTCAGTCTGATTGGTCAGGGGCGCGTTTCGAGCTCGTAAAGGCATTGCATTACATTGAAACTGCATCACTCCAGCCCAGAGAATCACCCGCTCCGAATCCCCATGCCGCCAAAAGCTCGATCAAGCTCGTCACCCGCAGGGTTGGCGGTTGCATCTTTGCCACTCTCAACGGCTTCGTGCTCATCTTGCTGGTCCATGATGCTTGCACTTCCTGCTTGCGCGTTGACTGGAGACGAGACACCTACTCCGCTCGACCTCCTGGGTTGCAAAATCTTTTCTTCCCTGTCCAGCCAGCCAGGCGCCACCCTTCTCTTCTCGGCCAATTCCTGATCCTTTAGGCTTTGCTCCCACTCCTGAATCGTCTGCTCTGCATCGTCCTGCACTTTCTGAATGTGTGCTTGTAGTGCTTTGCATGATGCTATGATTTCTTCTGGCGAGGCTGCATGACCGGATCGTGAGACGACGTACTTCTCTCGTTCGATACCATTAGAGTCCGCGGTTGAAGAAGGAGGCAACGTCGATGGCAGAGGCTTGTATGTGTAGGGTAGCGTGGTAGCGGTTGGTAGCAAGATGAATGGGGAAACGGTCAGGGGGATTTGGGCGAGCAACGGGTGGGATCCTATCCAATGATCAGGGCCAGTAGATGTGCTGCATTGATGGGTATGGGCTTACGACTTTCGTACATCTTCAATTCTTATCTCAAGTTGTGAGTTCTTGAAGGCAACAATTATACTGTGGGTGAAGTGACCAGTAGGACAACAAGAGCAGTAGGTCACCGATTGGGCCCCTCGGAGTGTCCTTGTAGGGCGCGCCTAGGCCAAGGACAAGCGCGGGGGAGCGTCCCAAGCGTTAACTTCGCAGAATCCTGTTCGCCTGGGGCCCTTGCTTGCACTGCACTGTCCCTACCCCGCTTCAGCCTCAGTCACGAAGGATCAAGGCTGCAGGACGTTTTGACGAATTGAACGAAGCTTACGCTGTTGAACTTTCGAGCCGTAACCTTCGCTGCCGTTCTCAATTTGCCCCTAAACTTCTGTAATTCCCCACCTATCTACCGGCGCGTGCGTCCCTATATACTGCGACTCCCTTCCAATTCGGCTGCCACAGACCTGTATTCCTACTACATCAGGCAGCCTCGTCGCTCAAAGGCCTAGTACTGATAGGACTATAAGAGGGAGACTGTAACAACGTCTTGACCAGCCACATTCACCGCACTCCTTCGGTCGAGTCGATATCGAGTCTTCCAACTTACAATTATACCCGACTATATTCATAGCCTTGCCTTCGAGAGCTACGGATGACATGGCTGGCGCCAGTAACCACATGGATGTCACAGTCCGCGCTGTGGCGCAGAAGAAACCTGTGCCAGAGATAGATTTCACCCTGCATACCATGGAAGATGGCAACCAAGTCAGTACACAAGAGCGCGTCTGCAAAGGTATGAAATGATGGTTGGCCCAACGTGCAGTCCTTTGACAAGGGCCTCCAGATGTCCAAGCGCCTGCATTTCACCCCCCAACAGAAGACCAGTTCTACTCTCCTCAAGATCGTAACAAGCCGAACCTTCCATTCCTCAAGCAACACTTTTACCGCGAGGGTCGTTTGACCGAAGAACAGGCGCTATGGATTATACAGATGGGAACAGAAGTCTTGAGGAATGAGCCTAATCTATTGGAAATGGATGCTCCTATCACTGTTTGTGGTGATGTGCATGGCCAATACTTCGATTTGATGAAACTTTTCGAAGTGGGAGGTGACCCTGCAGAGACGCGTTACCTATTCTTGGGCGACTACGTTGATCGGGGATATTTCAGTATCGAAGTGTGTATCAGCCTTGTGCATCTCTGATTGGGTTGGCTGACAATATTGAAGTGTGTTCTATACCTGTGGTCTTTAAAGATCTGGTACCCGAATACTCTTTGGCTCCTCAGGGGAAACCACGAGTGCAGGCATTTGACAGATTATTTCACTTTCAAGCTGGAATGCAAGCACAAATACTCAGAAAAGATCTACGAAGCATGCATGGAGTCTTTCTGCGCATTGCCTTTGGCTGCGATCATGAACAAGCAATTTCTGTGTATACATGGAGGACTGAGCCCTGAACTTCATACCCTTGACGACCTCAAGAGTGTACGTTGATCCGACCTTCGTCAAGCGCGTCTTGAATCGCATTCGCTAACACGTCCAGATTGATCGATTTCGGGAACCACCAACCCATGGTTTGATGTGCGACATTCTCTGGGCGGATCCACTCGAAGAATTTGGGCAGGAGAAGACTTCGGAATTCTTTGTGCACAACCACGTCCGAGGATGCTCATACTTCTTTTCATATCCCGCTGCATGCGCCTTTCTGGAGAAGAACAATCTGCTATCCGTAATTCGCGCACACGAAGCTCAAGATGCCGGCTACCGAATGTATCGAAAGACGAGGACAACCGGCTTTCCCAGTGTCATGACCATTTTCAGCGCACCCAACTACCTCGACGTCTATAATAACAAAGCCGCCGTCCTCAAATACGAGAACAACGTCATGAACATCCGACAGTTCAACTGTACTCCCCACCCTTACTGGCTGCCTAATTTCATGGACGTGTTTACCTGGTCTTTGCCATTCGTAGGGGAGAAGATCACTGATATGCTGATCGCAATTCTGAACACCTGCTCGAAAGAGGAGCTCGAAATTGGAGAAGAAACTCCCTCGTCTGACGTTACCTCTGCGCCAGCATCACCACCCCTTGACCAGAAGGATCCTGATTCTACCGAAGCGAAGCGACGGGCGATCAAGAACAAGATTCTGGCAATCGGCCGACTCTCGCGTGTGTTTCAGGTCCTTCGAGAAGAGTCCGAGAGAGTCACTGAGCTCAAAACGGCTTCTGGCGGCAAGCTGCCCGCAGGTACCCTCATGCTCGGAGCCGAGGGTATCAAGCAGGCTATCCACAATTTCGAAGACGCAAGGAAAGTGGACCTGCAGAACGAGAGGCTACCCCCTAGTCATGATGAGGTCTCGAGAAAGAGCATGGAGGACCGCAAACAAGCTCTGCAACGTGCCAGTAACGAGGCGGACAACGATCAGAATATATCACAGATCGCTCGGAGAATTAGCGTGTATGTAACCACGGAGAGTTCCCTTACACGCGTTTGGCTAATGTACAGATCTAGGTCTGCTGGAGCGGGTAAGGGCAGACGCCTTGGCTCGTAGTCTTCTAACGGGTTTCTATATCCGTATACTAGGATGCCATAACATGCTCCAAACACTTCTCTAATCATCGACAAACGCATTACAATGGGGTCTATGGAGTCGTCAGAGACTCGAGAATGTGTCTCAAGCTATGATCTGTCAAACCTAAGCAGTAGATAGCTAGATCATCCCGTCCCTGATCCTTTCTTAATGAAATGATTGAGCATACTACAAATCTCGGACGGAGCGAAAAGATTGGTTTGATTGGATGAAAGACCTCCAGAATATCGAGTAATTAAAGGTCAAGTACCTCCCCTTTAAGAAGCTATGTACATTGTCATTCTATCTGTAGTTGTGTAGTTGGGCCTATCCAGCCAATTCATATAACACTCTTAATCGCGCTAAGTGCCGGTTGAAGATGCACGCGCCAGAATGACAAACACCACCACCAGATGCCTCCCAAATTACCACGAACCAGCAAGCTCTTCCGCGCAGCTCCAATTCCTTTCATATGCCCTATTTGTCGCCACAAGCAAGCTTTCTCCACATTCAATGGCGGCATCAGGTCCTACAAATCTCGCAGAGAGCGTGGACTCGGACCACAGAACCGCACAGCTTCAACCATCCCGTCGGTGACCGCCGTCAACGTTAAGCGAGAAATTCCTTCTGCTTTCCAAGAACTTTATGGAGCGCTCAAAGCACTTGAGAGCGAGGCGGGGGTCTACGTAAATACGAGTCAACTGCAATTGGCGCTCAGGGGAGTCGAGTCCGAGAATGCTGTGATTAGAGTCGCTGGTGAGAATTACGTCTTCTCGATTGGAAGGTGTCAGATACTGATGGGGTCTATAGTGCTGGGACTCAATGGCCAGAGTGGAGCTCGTAGGCTCGCAAAAGCTTTGCTAGCGGACCCATTGGCCGCTGAGCAAGGATGGGAGACACAACTTACTGGATCAGATGAGGGCGACGGCAAGGCTCTAATCTTACGGTAGCGTCAAGATAGTATATGATTGACGGCAAAGACTTACGCATGACCGCAGATACGCCGAGAACGCAGCCATCGACGACAAACATCCGCTCGTTCGCATGCTTACTATACCCTCCCCAATCCTCCAAAACCACAAGATTGAAATCCTCATTCATAGCATCGATGCTATGACAGAGCCCGCAAACGAAGGCGCTGCGAGCTTCCTCGTGCCTAGTCTCGAATTGGCAAACATACCAAAGGGCAGGCCAGCAATGGTGACCTATCCGGTGCACAAAGAGCTCATGCATGCAGAGGGATTGAACAGCTTGGGGACATTAGCTACGATAGAAGCGCATGCTGAGAAGAGTCAGGAGGGCCGCATGTTCAAGGGGGTCATTGATTTGTCATGGAGCACCTCACAGCAACGGGACAAAGCCGACGAGCCTGTCTCGCCTATCAATCTAGCCTTAGCTGAGGCAGCCATAGAAACGTTTCGAAGGTCTCTGGACAAATCCATAGAGTATGAGCACATGTGGTTCGATGCTGGGATGCCAGCTTTGTCGGCATGGCTCCTGGAAGGGACAGAAATGCATCCAGATTCGATAAAGCCTGGCGTGAGGAGACTGATACAGGCCATCTGCGACAAGGTCGATCAAGGGGTACTGCGTGAAGAGGTGTTGAAGATGCAAGAACAGAAGGCAGCCACCGTCCCTGTTGCAACCAAAAACATCATTAATCAGGGTATCACGATATGGGCTGAGAACGCTCATAACGAGCTTCGTGACCGGCTTAATGCCGCCTTTGCTAGCAGAAGCTGGAGAAAGACAGCGTGGTGGAAATTGTTCTGGCGTGTGGACGACGTGGGCTACGTAGCTTCTGAGATCCTACAGAGAGCATGGCTTGTTGAGGCCGAGAAAGAAATGATCTGGATCTCCGGCCGCATCCATCAATCGGGGCTACTAGGACCGCCCAAATTGAGGCCAACAGCACCACATAATGCGGAGGGGGAGGAGCAGAAGCTCGGTGGTAGACCACCCGCACCCAGTGCAGCCGACCTTGCCCCACAGACGTCGAATTTCAACGAGCCACCACCTGTGGAGCATCCTTGGCCGCAAGACATGGCCCGCGCGCGTTCCACGCTGTTAAGCCTCACTATTCCTCCGCTACAGGCCCTCTCGCAAAGCCTGACTCTACAGACTGTATCTACCAATGTGCTTGCATCATCACTGTCTGCGCTCCTGTACGTCTCAATATCGACCACGTCGCCCTACGAATCTGGTGCCATAGCCGCTACGGGCCTAGTATACTCATTGCGCAGATTGCAGAAGAAATGGGAAAATGCCCGAGGTGAGTGGGAGATGGAGGTAAGGGAGGAGGGTAGACAGGTGCTTCGGCACATGGAGAACGTGATGAGAGAGGCTGTCGAAGATGTTCAGCCTGAGGTTGACGAGGTTGGCATTCGGGAACGAACAGTGGCGAGAGAAGCGGTGGGGAGAGTTAGGAAGGCTTTGGACCAGATGAAGGGGTGAACAGCCATGGCCCTCGAGGAAATACGGTCAAGTACCTTGGAAGCACGAAGTATCATCGCTGCTTCCTTATTGGGAACAAGCGAAAGACCGTTGCACAGCCACGACAGCCACACGGAGTCGGAGGAGGCTTCTGCCAAGCCTTCCTCTTCACTCTCCGCCTGACATGTCCAAACTTCTATTGCTCTCTCCTCTGCCTTCGTCGTGCAGCATCTCTTACTCTTCAACGAACCCAGCTTTCTATACAAGATGCAATTTGCATTGATTGCTGGCTGATCCACAAATCATCCAATCACATTCGTTCATGTTAGTTGCATTAGGATGACTGTTCACTATTATTGTTATGAGGGGTGTTGAACCACGAGGCAAACATTCTCTCCAAGTCGACCAACCGCAGCGCCGAGACCAACGTACATAGTACAGTTCAGAGGCTGTTACATGCGATCATGTGCGTCAAGTCTCGGCTTGCAGGTTGCGGCTTTCAAGCCATTGGGTTACCGTAAGCTATGAGCTCTTCCCTTTTTGGTGATACCATATGTTTCAACTGACGACAAGAATAGGTGCCCTCTACAACCCGGGCCCTCGTGTTTTGAGACACCGACCGAAGTGCCCGACTCTCGTTACTCCTTTGATCCTTACCCGCTGACCAAGACCTCTTCTTTCCCCAACTTGGGCGCGCTTTCATTATCACTCCCGTCAATCGAGCAACAACATGAAAGACTGCAGCCACATGCAGCCCGTGAAATGCCTGCTCAGTCCCCTCTTCTGGCTCTAGCTGGCGAACTACGCAACCGCATATACCAATACGCGCTAGTAACCAGCCAGCCGTTCGCCGTGCAGTTGCAATTCGCACCACTCGACACGGCGTTGTTGAGGGTCAACAAGCAGATCCACGCGGAGGCATCCAGCATTTTCTACCATGAGAATACCTTCCGATTCTCCCAAGCGCTGTTCGTTGGAGCTGAGATCCTGCCGCAATTGGAAAAGCTGTATCACGTTTCACCAACGAGACTGAGGACAATGCGTAAATTCGTGTTTGATGTGCCCGTAAGCAATTCCACCAAACACTGGAAAGCAGACCACTTCATACTAAAACCTGCGTCAGATCTACGGACCAGCATCGGGAGAGCGCCTGAGGGATCAAAGCAATTACAACCTACTACGACTGACGGAATTTCTGACGCAAGAGAAAAGCTCTGATCTTCGGATCGAACTGCGGTTGCGATGCGTATGGGGTGAAGACATCCGCAGACTGGATCGCGCGGAGTATTTTTCCACGCTGAGCCGTGCTATGTGGCTGCAGTGGAAGGTGGAGGAGGTTCACGTATGGGTGACGGTGCACCCGAGCGATCTGGATGAGTGGGTTGATTGTCTGGTATGTGATACTTGTTCTATGTTCCTCCAAAGGTCTCGAAGGCTTGTTAATATATACATATCTCGAATGGAGCTCGCTGGGGTGTGGGATACGGATAAGACGTTGTTGGCAGCAAAGTCAACGACCGCTAATTATTCTGATATAGAGCGCATATTTCGCCAGTAACTGGTCGATCGAATGCTTCCACCGCGTCGGGTCGATGCTCGAACAGTTGGAAGCATATGCGGCTGTCAGTCGGTTTCGAGAACGATATCAGATGTCCGGCCTGAAGGAATTTTATAAGGAGACTTGGGTCAACTCCTCGTATGTCTTCAGCCCCCTGCGCTTTCCCTCCTCAGGCGCATGTGCCGACAAGACGGCCGAAGCCCTCTTTATCAATGGCTCCAAATCTTGAGTGAGCTTGATCCTTAGATCTTTCGCCAGCGGCGTAGAAGGATCGAGGACTTTTTGTGCCAAAGTCATGCCGTGCCAGACATGCGCCCACATTAGAAGTTTGTAATTGGCATCATTCCAGTCGTCCTCATCAACTTCCAACTCCGCATTGTCCCACCGTGCCAACATCAACCCCGTATACCTCTCCACCTTTCCCCCCTCATCCTTCCCCTCACCAAACAGCCCAGCCCTCGCAGCATGCATCTGCACCAACACCCCAATAACCTCCGGCCTCGTCTTCGCATCCTCCCTCCCAACCATCTTCTCCCTATGCCTAGGATCAAACATCAACTCCCACACATCCTCCGCAAACTTAACCCCCCTCTCCACCCCCTCCTTACTCCACCCACTCTGCCTCGCCTTCGCCACAGCCCCCCACACAACCTCCCTCGCCACCCTCAAATCCCACAACCCCATCCCCGTCCCCTCCACCCGCCTCAAACACTCATGCACAACCCCCCCCCTCCCCCCCTCCACC
>JAABUL010004851.1_pt1 | contig 17438 bp, 15 predicted proteins | sample 5559151 | NCBI WGS metagenome assembly JAABUL01 (sample SAMN10711876, study PRJNA513368) | rock metagenome | isolation source: Antarctica rocks | place: Antarctica: Victoria Land, Pudding Butte sud | reverse complement strand
ATCGTCCTGAGTCACCGTGTACTCGGTAGCGCCACTTGCACAACCAGCAGCCCAACTGACTGAGAGCGTACTGTTCTGGTCCATCCCTGGGAAGCTTTGAGAGGTTTCCAAGGTTGGATCGATCTTAGCGAGGTGGTCTGCCTGTCCGCAAAAGGATACGACATTATCGTAAGCTAAGCTCGCGCTGACGCTGGCTGTACCAGTACTGCTGGCTGTACCAGTATTGCTGGCTGTACCAGTATTTGCGCAACTGAGGCTCGTGGAAGTGGTGCTCTCTGATAGGGTCGAATATGGAAGGGGTATCGTCGCAGCTGCCATCTCTTTGGATAATTCAGCCTCGTTAGATAAGTATTGAACCACCCAGGCCGTTGCAGTGCTTTCGACGTTCGACGTAGTACTCGCGGGCAGAGTGCCTAAGATTGGGATTTTGTCATCTTCAGCGCGATTCAGCGCTCCATTTTGAATCCATTTGACCAGTCCAAAGACCGCCAACGTTGGCAACACAATCTCCGACTTGGCAAGTCTAGCGATCACAAATCGGGCGATGTCTGCCTCGGCAACCTTGGACAAGTCACAGAACTGGCGTTTCCTTCCTGGATTACCGCATGCCTCGTTCGCCGCATCTCCCACAGCCGACCAGATTGCTGGCGCTACTAGCATTTCGGTCTGGACGGCTGTGTTCCCACTACTAGTAACGGTCGACGTTGCAAACTGGACGTATTGGGTGACCGAGGTCACCTGAGCTTTCCCGTCAAATGTTGTGGTCAATGGGATTAGTCCCAGGTCATTCGTGTTCGAAGCGATCCATGACTGCTGTGTTGTGGCAGCAGATCCAGTTGGTGTCACGGTAACGTCGGTCTCGTAGGTTTGCCAGTTGTTGATGTTCGGGTTGAAGTCGTCGATCATAAACCCTACCCATTGTTCTTCTTCCCACATATCAGCCAGAACAGTAGAGACCGAGAAGCTCAAAGTAAGGAAACACCGAGCAGCGTGAACTGAGCGTGGTAAAATCATGATGAATCCGCGTATATGTAGTATATGGTGGGTGTTGAACGCTGTTTATATGATGGGACAGTTGAATCAGGCTACTCACTCGTACCGTATATAGGAGACTGATCAGGACCATCGCCATTCTTTTCAGTGCTGGCAGGCCTTTCTAACACGGGATCCCCGAGGCTGAAACGAACAAGACTCTAAGAAAGGCGTAGCAACCTTGCGGAAATGTTGGCTTGTTCTAAAAGCTTTTCGGGTTAGTTATGGTTGGTGGCGACCAACGAAGACTTTGTTGTGCCCGTTAGTAGATAAGTTATGCCGTTGGAGGTCAGGAGAGATGCCACAGTAGGCGCAGCCAGACGTCCGAGAGATGCATATCCCAGCTCGATGTCGAAGTATTGGCTGGATTCATCTCGACACTTCTGTAGCTGACAGTATCTCGTGGTGAAAGCCTCAGCCTCGCGGTGGGCCAATTGCTGCAGGAGCTCCGATGGCCGTGTTTCATCCTCCTTTGCTTGCCATTTGTTTTAGCAGTCTCCGGTTTCATGAGCCTCAACCAAAGATCCTTGCATTTAGGTAACTATGGAGGAACTGTTAGAAGCGAGGTAGGAGCAATGCGCCTTAGCCGCTTATCGACAACGGTCAGGTCATCATGGGAACATCAATTGTTCCAGATGCTCTACCAGGCGGAAAGAGTCGGAGGGCTGAAGTCGCGTTGGTGATTTTGACGGCCCTACTGCTAAGCGCTTGAAGGTGAAACACGAGTACAGCACAGCTCGTACCGCGCCTCCGCAAAACGCTGCGGTATTCGATCCGTGTTTCAAACGCCGCAATGATCTTCCCTTCCATTATGGGTTCATGGAATGGTCCCCGTATCGTTCGCTCCCTAGCAGCCTGGCGTTTAGACGCGGCTTCTGATATGGCCTGTCGTGCGACCGGCTGTATGTTTCCACCGTATAAACGCCTACCCAGGATGACTCAGGGCCCTAGGTCAGGCACTCGAGAAGGCGTAGTGATGTTGGTTAGACACGTCGCAGTTTCATACTTGACTTTCATAGCTCAGTATTGCATCGATCGTTAGCGAGTACGGATTTGCTCTGCTGTAGATATATAGGTCGCCTCCGAGTGTCCTTCCATAACGTGTCGTTCTCCTCTGACAAAGAGATCATTTTATTTAAAGTCGAAAACATCATTGCTACTTCTCTGCTTCCCTTCCGCTCACGATCGCCTTCTGGAATAAACACCAAGCCCTGGCAACTGTTCACGTCGCTGAGTGGTATTCTGTGGGACCGAAATTGAGTAAACTTAGATAAAAGGACATCTTACCCACTCGCCAAGAAGAGTAAGTCAATACCAGGGACTTTCACAGAGGTTTCTCGTTGACAGACTTGGTCATCAGTCTGCGATGAAGGACTCTGCAAGCAAAGACCTGGTCGTCCCGTTTCCCATGGCGGAGCCAACAACAACCGAACGATTTGGCAATTCCACATCCGGCCCATCCGGAAAAACAGAGCTGGGACTCGGGCTCGCCCTGTTCTATCTCTTCTGCCTAGTCAACGTCTCTCTTGGATATTCAATCCATGAGAGTTGCCACGGCGACATCAGAAACAATGTCAAGAATGCCGCGGATGAAGCATTAGAAGCGCTGGCGTACGCTCAATTTAGTGGTAATTGGCGAATGCAGCATCCACTCCCTGTGCAGTATGGCGATACGCTCATGCAGGACATGCTAGGGGGTAATAATGCCGACGATTGGACGAACGCAATCTGTAAGTCTCTCTATTGAAACTGAACACTTCTCGGGCTCAAGCGCTCCTCCTGGATCACATGCCCTCGAAACATACCGACAAAAGTCGAGGCGACGAAACGTTTCAACGCCTACACGATAACACATTCGGCATCTCGACCAAGCCAGAGTCATAGACGAAGCGTAATTGAGCTTTTTTGTCAACCCAGATGAGGCGGACCCCGACTTCAAAAGCTCTTGGGCGTGTGATCCAAAAGAATTGGGCTTGTGTATTATGCAGATGAGAACTAGCAGCTGACCATACTTAAGCATGGTTTAGTGTCGCTGCTTCCAAAGTGGGACCGTACTCGGACACCGTGGACGGGAAAGTAGTGATCTTTTGCGGTAGCGACCATCTCGCGTCAATCGATACTAACACTGGCATGTTTCGAGACCAGCTGAACAGCTACAGCCCTGTCAAGCTGCGGCCTGGCATGACAGTAGCATGCAGCGGCGATTATGAGGCCTTTGGATACCAACTTGCCGGAGGTGGCTTTGCCATAGTTCTATGCGGACATGCTCCGCTTAGTGCATTGCACGCGAGAACTGACGGTCTGAAGATCTACCGCCTATATCAGTTTGAAGGATTCACGGTGGATGCAGCTAAAACACTCATGACTTACAAGCTTCTCCACGAATTTATCCATGTCGCTGATTCTATCAATCAGTGTACGTCGATTCGATCAGAGACCTCTTTCTGTACTGGTGGTGGTTCGCTGATGCTCACATCTAGTCCCAAATAAATTCCCGGATGGCACCACAGAAGTGTATGGCTATGATGCGATATCGCAAAAAGATGGTAACGGGCAATATGTGTTGTCCAAGGAGAGCAAGCGGCATAATGCCGACAGTTTCGCATTTGTAGCAGCGGGTGAGCCACCTATGAAAGCATATCAAGATATTCCGCTGATCGCCACGTCTCGTAGCGTGGTACAATCGGGCCCATTGTGTAGTGTCCGGTAGATGGAAGAAACTGGAGTCGGTGAACGAGTATCCACCAAGGGGACCTCAAGCTTCACGGGGGCTGGTTCGTCGAGACAGGCGTAATCCAACGTACTAGGTCAATCAGGCGCTGAATGCTTGATACACTGGTATTCCGACTCGTTTTCGTACTCTTAAACTCCCTGTCCGTTTGGGTTGTTCCTGCAGGTATACGATAGCAGCCAACGATTTGCCGCTTTTGAGACTAAGCTACCATTGTGTGGTCATCAAATTGGTACGTTTCCCAAATGCCTGGCTGCTTGACAAGTTCTCAAATAAGACCTTGGCAGGCAATAGAAATCTGGCTGCTGCCATGGCTGATCTCAGGATCGGACTCATGCTTCAGGCTAGGCGTGTCCCCTCGAACAGTTGCCAATAACTAAAACCTTTGTACCAGGAGCTTTATTTTGCTAAAGTCTCTGGAGTAGCTGAAATCAAGATATAGTGCTCGATGTCAGGAAGTGCGCTGCATCACAAGGTCGAAGAAGGTTTCGACAGCGACATACCCGTGAATTGGGGCACCCGAAATAGCGGGATCAACTTGTTTTTCCCAGTTCCGTAGGGGTCCCGAGCCAAACGCTTGCTTCTGTTGTGACGGAGATCAATTTTCGGTACTTCCCGATGCCCATTCCAATTCTTGCTCCTCATCAAGGAGAAGCCTCGCGTTTTGAAAAGCCAACAATTCTCTGAAGTTGTTCTCTATCCTGTTTGAACCCTGCCGATCCAGTCTTAAATCCCTTTTCCAAGCTAAACCATAACTCGCTCTCTCTCGGACCTCTTGCATCAGCCGCTCTTGGTATTCATTGGTTACTGGTCCCGTTCCTCGCTTGATTGCCAAGTCGTCCAGCTCCACACACGATATAGTAGCAAGGCCGGCTTTTGCTTCGTCATCGCGCACGCTGCGCCGAACGCGAAACCTTATCTGCTCACGAAGCTCCCAGTCTTCACAATCCCCAAACTTGTGAGAGACGCGAAAGGAACCTACATTGATGTCCAGAGCACTGAGTCGTGGGCATGCGACTAGGTCAGGTCGGCCGAGCCGTGCCGCTACCATCGCCTTCCAAATGTGGATCCAAATGTTGCGAACGCTGCTCAAGGTCACTGCTGGCTGCAGGGGTTGTTGGGGTTGCGCGATGTTCATCTCAATATACAATTCGAGATGGATAAGGGATGGGAAGCGGCTTGCTATTGCAGACAGAGTGTCAAGAGGCTGGAACGGCGTAAATTTACGTCAGATTCTTACTTCAAGAATAGCGAAGAATGATCGTTTCTGGGCAGGAGCATTACATACCCATTGTCCATCGAAATTGATGTCGAGGCCAAAAGTATGCAAAGTTTTCAAGGTTTCACCCAACTGCTCGAGATCAGCCAACGAGTAGGCGAACCGCTTACACAGCCCAGCCATATCTTCGTTCCCATGAATCTTCAGACAGCGGAGCGTTGTCCCAAGCGGCTCAAGCATTTCAGGTGTGATGGCATGAGGCACAGCAGACGATCCGCCCGCCTCCAAAACCTCTAGACGCTGGTTTGCGAGTAGTGAACGAAGTAACGGTCTGACCTCTTCCACGTTGCTGAATCCTGGAACTGTGTCCAGCCGGATACGCAGAATGCGTAGACTGATGTGTTTGTATGTTAGAACAGTAATGTTCAGGGGGTTGATGAGAGTGAGCTCCCTCAGAGTAGACCAGTCTACGAAGTCCGCAGATGGATGATCTAAACCCTTTTTGAGCAACACCAATGGCCCATCGACTTCCAGAGTCTCCAGCTGCAGAGGGCAATTTCGTTGACTTCGAAGTTCATGAGTGGTGTATGCCGGATCAAACGAAGTGCGTGACAAGATAGAAAGTCTTCTGAGATTTGGACAAGTCGAGACTACGCGCAGTAGAGACTTGAAAGCTAGCATTTGCTGGTCATGGACGTTTATAATCAACGATTTCAGGCATGGAGAATGGGCAAGCAGTGCAAGAATCGACATAAGGTCCAATCTATATGGTAGAGAAATGTCAAGACGGCAATTGGGATGGTACTGGTGAAGCGTGTGAAGAAGCAATGGCAAGATTCCGGATTGATGGTCCCAGGCACTTTCTTCAGGGCTTAAAGTACTCATGTCAAAGGAGAGCTCCACTTGGTAGATCAAGCGTTTCAACCCGGCGAGTCTCGGAATTAGATCGATCAAAACGTCCAGGCAGTGTTGACCCTCATCACCGGAGTGAAGGAGCTCCGACGGGAGCAGAAAGATGTGTATCTCCCGAACAGATGCAATAAGACTTTCATCATTCGACACATGGTTTAGCAGTCTCTGAATGCGCTGATGCCTTCGCCTGACGAAAGTGAGAGAGAGCGTACGATAGAGAAAGCGCTGTGCGAGGACATAGAGCTTCTGGGAGGTAAGACGTAGTTGAGTCAGTGACTGAGGATGCGTCTCTTGGAGCTAGAAGTATATCAGTGTCGATCCTATTAGTACGTTCGAGATGGGAATGAGTGTGATGTACTATGCTCAAGATCTGCAAGACTGTGTCATTGTCCAGAGTGCCGAGGATCGACATGGCGACTTCCACAATGAGGACCCTAGATCATGATCATTTGCAACCGTGATTCGGCTGCATGTCTGATAGGTTTCGAAGTTGTAGTGTCCTCGAAACGCGTTCGCCCCTCGACGTTGGACGTGGTAAGACATAAAGTACAGGCAAAGTAGATATCTGGTCAATGCCAAGCAACACGGGATAAATCCCGCTTTCCCTACAGTGGTTAGAATGCCAAGGTCCCATCAGCTGCATTCTGATAGGCTGAACGCCCAAAACTACTGTACAGCATAGCAAGAGATCAGATGCATTGAGCATTTCTGAGGCCCTTACGAAGTTCGACAACCTTGATAGCAACCTAACAGATATAGTTCATGACTTCAATACATGTCTATAGAGTACGAGAGAAAACAAGGAGGTCAGAAAACTGAGTGCCGGAAAGGGGCCACAGTAAGACCGAAGAGCCAATGCTGTGCGAACAGGTGCAGTTGATATGATATATGATTGATGTGAGCCCCGTAGAAAGAAAAGTGAAATGGGACAAAGGTCATGTTTTGTGCGTAAGCCTGTGTGCCACGTTCAGGTGGGAGAGTCCCCGTGCAGCATGGACACAGCAAGACTGTATCTAAAAAGAAGAGCTCACACGGGAGGAGGCCTACAAGGGGGCTGTGATCAGTGCTGAGCAAGCTTTCTCATCTCCTCTGACGACATCTCTGAGTTAGGGGATTGACGTTCGCCTACGCTGGAAATTGAAAAGTTGAGTAGCCAAAGTCTTGGGGGACAACAGAGCATCTGGCTATGTAGCACAGTTGTTTATATCTGCAAGGCTTTCGAAATGCATTCGTGTATGCGCAGCTAGCGTACCGCAGGCTGAGATTTCCAGCATGCCCACCACTCTGTCCACCCTTGTCTACACTGGTCTTCATTCTAGCAGTCAAAGAGGTCAACTTCAAGAGGTAAGGCACACAAACTGTGGGGTTCCTGCGAGACCTATTTGACCGGTCAAATGCTATCTCGCATGCTCATTATCGAAAGTGATGCACCCTACTTAAATACGGGAGATCCATCGATCTCGTAACCATCACGAGCTCTTGATCTACCAATGATTACGTCCCAGGATCGAGATCAGACAAGAGCATATCAGAAGGCCAGATATTGCTTGTATCGCGGATCCATGCTGACATCCTCGATTGTCATAAGCTCTTGCGACAAATCAGTCACTACCCCATGGTGCTCCGCTGTTGCTTCTATCAAACGACGAGCTTGATCCCATACTTGCTGTTCTTGCACCATGGAAACCAACCAGGGATCTCGGATTCGTAGATACGACAAAGTCGGCCAATGCTTCTCCAGGAATGTCGCGAGCGTCGTGCGGGCTATAGCTGCACCTTGTAGGCTGAGCTTGCTGAGTTTCGGAAAGAACGCCGGAGCTAGAAGACGTAACACGTCAAAATAACGCGCTTCCGGACCCCCAATCACCGATAGCTCTTCCAGAGAATCCAGCGAGAGGACCCAAGGTGACAATGGGTATTGATTGAGGATTTTGAACGGCAACGTAAAAGCCAAGTCACCAACCGTAGGAGATAGCAAACTCAGCTCCAAGCGACGCAAGCCCATCATTTGAAGTTCGCGATCAAAGCCGTGATTCCCGATCAACTGCCAAGGATGCTCGACGGCTAAGCAAGGTATCGAGAAGCCATGACATTTTTGCGCGGTGGCTAGGAGCCTCAGGTGCGAATGGTCCAGCAAATGTGCCGTTTCATTATCGTCCCTTACACAACTTTCAATTTCACGCCTTGTCAAGTCCCGGGCATCCCAGTGACCGTAGTTGTCCTTGTCCACTCGTACTCTGATAGAGGACAGCCCTTTGTGGTCGACGGTCTGAACACGGTCAAAGTTGGTAAGAAGATTCAGCCTGAGTTCCGGAGCAGTATCGTGGAGCTCGTGTCTTGTCATTACCTGTTCGCCTTCAAACCAGAACATGTATCTTGCGTAGCATTCGTCGACATTTCCAAAATCGAGTCGGCTAGCAGGACCTCCGTCCGGAGGCTGCGTTCTCAAAAGACCCTGTGGGCCCCGCATGGATCCGGTAGCATGGCACCATTCCTTTTTATCTCCATAGCTTCCAAGGGGTGAAAGTGTTGAAAGAAGAAGGGTCTTCACGCATGAGGCCAGGCGTGACCCGGCAATCTGATCGAGCGTAGCCCAGGAATCGGAATGGTACCACAGAACCACCACTTCGAAGAGAAAAGGGGTAACGATTCGCTCAAAGAGTTTGCTTGTCAGTCTCAGGCTCTTGTAGAATGGATAGTCTTCGTTCCCAGCACGGTCGTCAGGGTCCTCCTCGAAATCGTCTTGAGTCATTCTGGGATCTTTGGCCAACGATACTATTCTTGTTATCACTTCACTAGGGAGATCCTTGAGAGTTGCGGTGAGTTTGGCAGAACGTGTGGATATCGACGGGTCGTTGCAATCCTGAGCGCCACCATGACTCGGCGTAGAATCTGACGCCGTATTCGGCATGGTTCAAAGTGGTCTTCGTTTGATGTTTTGCGGACAGAGCCAGTACGCGTATGTTCCGTGAGATGTTAAATCAAAGCACAGCCGTTGGGAATTTCAAGCTCTTAAATATGTTATGCGAAGTGACGAATTAACAACCATGTGTCACTGTACTTCACGGGCCTCGGTCAACAAGGGCACTGTCGAGCAAAGCTGCAAGAATATACCGGCTCGATAAAGCCGTCCGGCTCAACACATTTTCATCGTCGAACAACAATGAGACACACATCACCGATACAAGCCAGCTCGCCGGCGAGCTGGTCGATCCAGGGTTCTGCCGTAGGCGACGACGCTGCTCGGCCTTCCGAGAAGAACGATGTGACGTATCGCATGATGTATAAGTGAAGTTCCATTAGAGAGGCGGTGCTACTGAGGCGAAATCGAGGATCATAATGGTCGTCGAAAAGTGTCGAGTCTGGCTGGAACTTAGACGGGGACAAGGGCCTAAGGCCGGAGCTAGGAGCCTCCAGGTACGAAATGCCAGTAGAGCCACCAGATACCGCTAGTGATGAGTCAATTAAGAAATATGAAGCCTCAGCTATTGGCCTGAAGGCCATAATGGCGGGCGATCGATAGCTGATTCGCTGGAGCTCTCGACTACGTAACTCGAAGGTAAACACCGTAAGTCCGAGGATTAGACCGAAAGATGGACCGGGCAAATACGAATAGCCGCCTATTCTCTCGGGGCTCAATTGCTTGGGTAAGCTCCGGTCCGTTCGAGATCGCGAACATAGCACTTGCTCCTGAGGAACAGTATATAATGCGTGAAGAGGCAACTTGAAAAGAAAACAGAAATCAAAGAACATAACCCGAGTTATTTGCTCCACCAAGAATATCAGGACGATAACGAGACTGAATGAGTGTACAAGGTCCACTGCCTCAACATATAAGGAATCTTATCAGTAAGTATCACCTATCTCAGCTGCACAAGGCGTTCATTGACAATATTATACCTCTAGTGTCCAAGGATATCGACGCCATTGCAGCGCTTCTGACCAGCTACCAAGACGCCCTCAATGCTTCCAGTATCGACAAAGTAATGGACCTCTACGCTTCGAACGGGGTATTCATGCCGCAGCACTCCCCTGCCAGCATCGGCTCCGAAGCGGTCAGCAAGGCCTATCATGGAATCTTTTCGAGTATGGCCTTCCAAGTCCGCTTCGGCATTGAAGAAGTAGTTCCGACAAATGCGGATTGGGCGTTCGCTAGAACAACTTCGGTCGGGACAGTGATCAAAGAATCCGGGGTTGAGTCAGCGGAGGCGAACCATGGGCTCTGTATACTCCAAAAGATTGGGGGCACATGGAAGATTGCGCGATTTTGTTTCTGCATGACGAACCCACCACAGTGATTATGCGGCCGCGTTTCGCCGTGCACGCATATGAGGGTAGTGATGACGTAGCGGATAAGAGTTGGAAGGCTCAGAGCTAGCACCACCAAATCGATCAGGAAATACTAGTAGAGCAGACATTATTGCAATAATAGATACACCTCCCCAAAATATGTTCTGGCAGTACTGCCGGATTGAATGCTCCTGAAGGCTTTCAGACCAGGCATGACATGGCTTTCGATGATGAGATCAAGATTGTTGGTAAATCTCGGCCGGGGATTCGGTACGATGGCGCAGAAGCTGCTTAGTCACAGTACTGAGTGCCAAGAGATACTGCCGGGTAGCTCAGCCTTGCCAAGCGAGTCGAAAGCTTGGTAAGACTCTCGTCACCCAGGTTCGATCTCAGTGCATTCGGCTGCCGCTGGCTAGGGCCCAAACTTTCGGTGTGGTATAGGAGCCCAGCTCATTTACCAAATTCGGCGGGACTTCCTTATGCTTCTTATTATGAAACTCGAAAGATAACGGATCATCAGGCCTGCTTCTTCTAGATGGCTGACAGATAGGAGCGGCGATTATGGGGAAGTTCTGGGAATACAAAAATGCTTGAGGTATTCGAGTGTCAAGGCAGAACCGAACTTTTGCCCAGTCCCGCCAGTCTGTGTCACAAAGGACCATCTCTTCTTACAGGCCCATTATCACACTCCTAGCTGTATGATTACATCTGGATCACCGTAATGTAAAAGCTGTGGACCTGCAGAGACCAGGAACACTTCTTACAGTTAACCTAACAGAGGCAGGGTCTCAGGCACAAGCCAAAACCAATTTAAGCAGGGCACAATGTGCCTGGGTCCAGGTCCCCCATCTTGGTTCACGCTAGCGGTTTTACGCCGTCTGCTGTCAACGACAGCTGGACCACGGAAACACTGGCTCAAAGTAGTAATTTTCGATGCGGGAATTCCTCAGATATCCGTTGTTGAGGCTTGGTGAGCCTTTGAGCGAGTAATTAGCTTTTTGGGAGGCGGAAGTTTTCCATTTCCTTAAGTCAGTATTCTTTAATATATAACTTCAAGACACCTTGTCGCTCTTTCTCTCAGCACCTTACTTTACACGACAAGCCCTCACACAGATATCTTGTTCAGACCTTTTGGCACTTAGTTCGCTCTCATCTAACCCACACCTAAATATAGTTCTCTTTTATTTGTAAGAAACAATGTCGACCTACACTACTTCCCTGCCGTCTGAGGTATGGAGAGATGTGATCGATTATTCCAAAGACGATCCTTCGGACTTGAAGAACCTGCTACAGGTCTGCCGAACATTTTACGCACTCGGGGTGCCTTTACTGTTCTCGACCCTTCGAGTGTCGAACGGCGATCCTACGTACAACCTCATCAGAATCTCAACAATTCCACGCCTAGCACAACTAGTCCGAAGGATAGAATTCTTCAGCGCCGGGGTGCGTTTCCATCTAGCAGAAATCGACACTCGTGACAGTTGCTTATCTGGCACCCTATCCTGTCCGCTTGTCGATTGCGGTCCACAACAAAGCAAAGAAGACATTGCACGTCTTTTAGATCGCGCGCTACAAGAACAGGGGGCTCACGATGTCCCAGGGTGTCAACGGAAGATCCTGTACTGGCAACAAAATCGCCTTGCAGATCTGGTTCATCTCAGTCTCAGTAACGGCCGAAGTCTCGATCTGCGTGTCTTCCGGAAACTGCAGTCCGTCGAGACAAGCAAGGCGATTTTTCTCGGGGGGTCGATCTTCTCTACGATACAAGACAAGATGCGACAATGGCTCGAACTAAAAGCAGCAGATTGGAATGACGGTCGATTACACAATTCCTGTTATCGACTCCATCAGTGGCGGTCTAGCGCTCTAGATATAGCTGCTACGGTTGTGCATGTCTCGCTGTACAGGATCCAGGAGATCCTCATTTCTGACCGTTGCGGTAAAAGAGTCTTGGAGAGCATCAAGCATTTGAAGATCGACATATCAGCCTCAGAATGGGAGAGCAGAGCAGAATGGAAGGCATGTGAAGGAAGGCGTTCGATCATGGCGCCTTGGCTGACCCGAATCGCCGGTCTTGAAACTCTCACCGTGATTCAGAACCCGCGGCTGGAGCCAGCCATTGACATCGTCCGCGACCTCCGGCTTTCGAGGTCTGCGACGATCCAGCAGGTCACTTTCAAGCATGTCACGACATTTGGACGACATTTGCTAACATTTGCTCACAACCAAGGGGGGCCACTGCATGGCTTCAGCATCGTCGAGCCAATCATGATCGAGGCCGAGTGGGAGATTGTGCGCGCAGGCTTGGAAGAGATGCGGTGGTGCTTTGGGCATTTCCAGCTGACCGATGCTTACAAGCCAGATGGGATGACGCGCTTTGACTGGGATCATCAATGGGCCCGCAAGAATGTGGTACCTTTCGACTGGCCACTCGATGTTGTTCCATCCTCCCTGCCCATGATGTGGTAGGCTCTATACTAAGTGGGCGACTCCGAGTCATAGCCATTGAACAGTACCAAAATCGAGCGAGGAGATTAAGACCATGCAACGATGCTATCAGGGCACCAGGATGTGCTCCAGGTCCAGTTAAGATCAACATCGGGGACTTTAATACTTTTCAGTATCATCCTTATCAGTTGAAACGGGGTCCATGTCTGTTCTGGTGACATTGCCAGTTCCGAAGAGCTCACCATCATGTTCCTCCTTCGTATGCGCGTGGGTGGTAGAAACCAACGAAGGCTACTTATACACTTGGAATTTACGGACAGGCTGTCTGCAAGGGAAGACGCCCTTACAGTAAGGCACAACGGCCGGATAGATTCGTCTTGAGTCTCTCGTGTTCAACTTTCAGTCAACTCCTAAATGATATTCTTACGTTGTCTGTTCCCTGTCCTTTATACCAGGGAATTGGCGGAGATGTATCTTTTCCCTCTACAACGTTCCCAAATCAGTAGACCTGGCACCTATACTACCATGTATGGCTCGCACACACCTAGAATTGCGTTTATACTACCAATGAGTACTACAAAAATTTCGAGCAACTCTTTCCTCATCTTCAGAAGTCGCACCCCGAACAAACTCGCTCCTACTGCCATGTAGCGCATTCAAAATACCACGTTCCTCTTCACGTAACGCACTCGACCTCGATGAACTTTTCTTTCCTTCAGAAGCCTCAACCCGGACAATATCAACTCTCCCCATGGAACGCTTTGACCACCCATTTCCCCCTCATGCAATCCCTTTGCATCCGAGCAGCTTGACCCTCCCTATCGGAAGCCGCAACCCGAACAGCAGTTCCGAAGGTAGCCAGAAGAGCAAGCTGAAGGGCAGACCACAGAGCTACCCCCTGAGTCTGATGTAGGCGCAAAGCATTCGATCTCTTCAGGACCGACTTGTTCCGCAAGCATTTACCAACGACACTCCCTCCATTACCACACCTACGAACAAACTTTCGGAAGCTTGCACTAACATGTCTGACGGAATCGCTGTTTTCGCTCTTTTACCACCGGCCATGAGATACACCAATGTTGGGTAGGAAATCCAGACCGAATTCACAAAGCAAAAGTCTATTAAGGAACTCTTCGCTACATCAGGTTCTGTGGTATACACCAAAGAGTTGTGCGACTTGCGAGCGAGTCTTCGCCATAAACGAAGAAGACAAAATTGGCTAGAAACCCCACCGCAACAAGCATGTACTACTCACCAGGTTCGCTAATATTCTATTCATCAACTATCATCATATCCATCATGCTGGGGGGGACCCCAATGTGAAGACAGAGGCTTGAAGCAAGGACCCCGTGGTACATTGTCTCTCGTATAGCCATTTTGAGAAACAAGTCCGCCGATAGCCAACATCGCACTCCCAAAACTCTGGGGCACACCGAAGGAGGATGCTCGACAATTCGTGCGTATCATTGATCTTAACTTCATGGGCCAGACCCAATATAAGAACCGAGATCTGTTGGCTGTGACGTGCTCTACTTTAGCGGACAGGTGCAAAGGGGCGGTAGAAACTTGGATCAACCGCCAGCCTGAGTTGATATCTGAGAACTGGGATGATTTGAAGGAGAAGCTGATACCCAAAATGCCCTGCCCACGACCAGATGGACGCTATGCAAGAAGCTGTTTCACGAATGTTCAACCTAAATCAAGGAGAGAAACTCTATGCTGAGTGCTTTGAGGTCCATTCTTCGGTGTCTCAGACAATGCGGACCTTGTAACAAAGCAGACTCAGTGCTCTTCTCTACATCGAGCACGCCGTTATCGGTACGGCATCATCCTACACCTTACCCGAATAACATCGTAGAAACGAACCCCCCAGAAAATCAATGCCTACTTCATCATGGTTACCTCAACCTATTCCATCAATATCACCCCTTTTTTGCGCTCCGTTGAGATCTATACAAAAACGAGCCAACTCTCCCCCAATGTTCAAAAGGAGTGCGATAGACGAAGAACAATGTACAAAAGCCGGAGAAAATATGCCCGAGACAGCTCTCAGGCGCGAAAAGATACTCTTACGACCATGACAGACTTAGTTGCTAGAAAGCTTCATGCATCACGAACCAGCTCCGTCCCTCAAGACCATATGGAATACCAAGCCCCCCCTCGAAGATCCATCCTTCGCAGTGTCTACCGCCACGAGGAAATGGTCCGGGGAATTAATCCAGGTGTCCCCTGCGGCGAACGGATTCATACTCAAGCAACATAGTGCATTGGCTAAGAGACATATCGCACCGTACAAAACTCATCGGGACGAATGTGACAGCCTCCCTGCATGATAAATAGATACCCTGGCTGCGAATAGCATTTCGCACATTATATTAACAGATTCCGAACGATCACGATTCGAACTCACGAAGTTGAAGAGGCTGAAAACAAAGGCAGTCTATACCACTCATAGCGAATGCAAAATCAACCCATAACGCAGAATGACCGACAATGCGCAGAGCTCGCCACCAAGATGCTTGGACACTCATCACTATACCCAAGCTCGGAAAGCCTTCCCCTCTCTATCCATTGCCATGAACCCAGATTCGGTCTTCTTCGCTTCACTACAATCGACAGTGAAGCACGCACATCAATTACGGACGCTTGCGCTATTGCCCTCGACCTGTCTCGTCGTATGAGCGACCCATCAAGGTAACATCCACCAAGGCTTCCGAATCAGCCTTCCATATACGTAAGCAAAGCTTTCACGATTTCCTCGCCGTGGCGAAAAGATCGACAGCTACGCCTGTTTACAGAAGCGCATAAGACAGAAAGACGAATTTAACGAGCCGGCTGTCCCCTTCAGCAAGCCTCATATGGTCTGAGGTGTGGATCGATTGCTCTGGAGCGTGAAAGAATGGTAGTCGAGCTGTACTTCGCGGGGGTGGATCGATAGTTCGTCTTGCGCAGAGTTCGTCTTCCATGTCTCTGTAATCTGCTATCATGGTATCACACTGTCCTTCGTAGAGCGGGGGCTTTTTGCCACACAATCAGTACATCACTAGATATGATCGTCGCTCGGCGCCTCAACTCGTCCAGTATATTCGCATTCTTTCGTGGAGCTAAATCATCGATACATCGGCCGACCATCCCAGCAGTCGGACTGCTTTGCATCGAGTGCCTTGGGACAGGTAGTAGCTTCGATGATTCACGGTTCGCAGGACGAGATGAGTTGTGCTCACCATCGAGTCGTTTGCTACGCAAAGTACCCAATCCAGCACTCTCTCCTCTCTACTGCCCTACCGTCCCCCTTGTCCCTCACCCCGCCGTCCATGTCCTCCGAAAACCAGCACCTTCGGCCTGTGCGCCCGATCGTGCGCATCATTGGACTAGGTATCCCCGAGGGCTGAAGATAGAGAAAACAGAAAAGAATGAGCAAACACAATCCGAAACACCGAACTCACCAATTGCCTCCGCACCAGTTATGCTTACCAACGTGCATCAGGCCCTTGGTGAGGCTCCCCAGGGCAAGTCGTGATTTTGAACTGATTTGCATTCCGGGTGGAGAAGGGTTTGTTGCTTGATAGGTCGAAGTGTGTTCTGTCAGTGCGCAGTATCCAGATAGTGAAATTGAGGTATCTGGCTTGTTTCCGTTTCTCTGGAGAAGAGTAGCCTTTCTGTGCTTAATGCTTGATAACAGTAGCTCCAAATTAACTGCATCTTTGCGTTTCGCTCTCTCAAAAATTATATTTCTTCTATCCAAAACGAAGCCTTGAAGGGAACCCTGCTTATTAGTGCCAGCCTTGACATCGCTTCTTCCTTTGTCGATAATAGGATTCACTACCTTGGTTACGCAGATCACATCTTGAATATATCCTGTGTAATCGGTGTTTTTATAAATCTCACTTATGCTTGACAATGCTGTTAGATCTTACAACCCGATTTTTGTCTTTTGTTCGAGTCTCGCAGTTGTTGAGAATTCAACATCAACATCCAAATACCTGTAGTACGCTTCAGGTGTCTATAGTTTTTGTACCATTCATGAGTGATTTGGTCAAATTGTTACATTGTGAAGTTCTTACGTTCTGGAACACTCTTGTAGGAATCTAGTCGTTTCAATTTTTAACAAGCACCTGAAATTTGGCAGCAATTGTAACAACTTCAATTTTCGATACTAGAATCTTGTCAACAAAGTGCGGTTTTGAAGCGCAAAGTGTCTACCTCAAGAATTGGATCTCTTAATTGATTAGATCGAGAATTGCGAGAGTTGATGAAATCGATTTGAACAGAAGTCGAGGTGTGGGATTCAAACATAGTGTCTCAGTTAAGAACTGGAACTCTTGATAGAACAGATCAAGAATAGCGAGAGTTGGTAAAATTGAATTGAACCGAAGAGCAAGCTTCATGACAACGCTAGAATTTACTGATAGGAGAACCCACATCTCCCATGCCATGCGCCAGCATCGACAGAACCTTCGTGCTATCAAAACCGAAACATGTATCCACCCCCTTATTCTTATGTGTCGTATAGCCCAGCGCCTGATCCTTGGGCGGTTTCACGCTCTTGACCTCATGCTGGCACCCGTCGTCCGAGAACAGCCGCAGGGACTCGAAGGTCATGGGGTAGGTGCCCCAGTTGAGGCCGATGTTGTTGGTCGAGGGGACCCACTTCTGGCAGGTGCCGTCAAGCTTGGGGCGCGAGCGGATGTCGTAGCCGCCCTTGCAGTGGATGTCGTCGGGGGCCCAGGTCGAGATCCAGCCGAAGGTGCCGCGGGCTTCGAGGGCTTTGGAGGTGGTGGTGTTGCCCTGGAAGGAATTGTCGTT
>JAABUL010004847.1_pt1 | contig 17453 bp, 25 predicted proteins | sample 5559151 | NCBI WGS metagenome assembly JAABUL01 (sample SAMN10711876, study PRJNA513368) | rock metagenome | isolation source: Antarctica rocks | place: Antarctica: Victoria Land, Pudding Butte sud | reverse complement strand
CGAGAACGCTCCCCGCCAACACACCGGCGGCCGCACCAGACGACTAGCAAAAGACCCGAAATGACCGATCAGGGGGTCAATTTTCAACCGCAGCCAGGGGGTCAGTATTCAGGCGCTGTTGACACGCCGAGGGGCCATTTCCGACACCTGAGGGCGTCCGGTCGTCGGCACCTCTTGGCGCACTCCTCCGGGTCGGTACGAACGTGCTCGGGCGGCTCACGATGGCTACCTGAACCTCCAGGACGGGAGTGGCGGACTTGGGTACTGGACGGCAAGCCGCCGCGCGAGGCAGAGGGCTCGCGCCCAAGGCTGTCGCGACAGTCTCGGGATGGACTCAACTCTCGCGAAGGGCCAAAATGCCGAGAATCAAAGACGGGACTCTCTGACGCTTGCGGCCGGCGCCTCGCTTCAGCTCGGTCGTTGGCGACCTTGGCCGTAACGCGTAGGGACGGCCCTCGCCATCAGCCCATCCACCGCCTGACGAAGCGGATCCGGCCCTTCCCTGCCCGATTTGGTTACCAGTCGTCTTGCCCGTGTGCTATGGGCAAGACAGCTGGCGCCGTCCCCCAACAGGTTGCAAGCGCTGCACGACGCGACGTACGCCGTCGGCCGCCTCGACGAGGCGTGCACGATCGCCCACCGGCTGTGGACCGAGGCCGAGCCCTTCGACATCGACGGCACCTATCAGCAGTTCATCGGCGCCTTCTGCAGCCCGAAGCTCCTCCAGCCGAGGGCCTTCCGATCACGATCGGTGGTCGATCCACGCCGACAGTGCGTGTGGCCGCCGAACACGTCGACCGGTGGAACATGCCAGGCGGGCCGCGTCCCCTGGGGTGGTGTAACTCTTTGTCGTAAGCGTCCGCCGGCTCGTGTCGGTCCGGGACGTTGAGGGGCCATCGCGTGAGTCTCTGGGAGAACCGACCAATGAACTCACGGAAGAATGATCAACGCGGTGGCCCTGAACGATTCTGCCTTGCTCGAGATGATCGAGATGCTGAGCACCGCAGACGGTGGTGTGCTCATACGCCCGCTCCTGTGCGGGATGCTTCAGGCTGTGGCCGATGCCGAGGCGACTGCCCAGATTGGCGCCGCTGCGCATGAGCGCACCGCGGCTCGCACGACGCAGCGCAACGGCACTCGTGATCGCCCATGGCGTCGGCTCGCTGAAGTGACGGTTCTTCCACGGCGGTGACGACACTCGCCGTCGGCTCGGATCTCAGCCGACGTGCGCGGAGACCGGAGCCCTCAGCACGTCAGATAGTGCAGCCACGGCGGCAACCACCTCTCGCGCCGCTGCCCAGTCGACGATGGGGACCCGCGCCCGGTCCGCGGCGACGACCTCGTCGCTCCACGGCACCACGCCGGCCAGAGCCAACCCGTGCCGCTCGCAGAACTCGGCGATGGCTCGCTCGTCAGCCGCGGAGCGCACCTTGTTCGCGACCACCGCCACCCGCTGCACCGGGAGCTCCGCGACGAGCGCGCTCATGCGTCGTACGGTCTCCAGCGACCGGTAGTAGGGCTCGGCGACCAAGCAGATCGCGTCGACGTGCCGGACGGTCCCACGGCTGAGGTGCTCGGGAGAAGCCTCCATGTCGACGACGACGTAGCGCTCCGGACCGCCCAGGTCTTCGAGCAGCGACGACACAACGGCGTGCGCGGAGCACAGGCACCCCTCATCGGCATGAGCAGGTGAGCCCATCCCGATCAGGCGTACGCCGTCCGGCGCGGCGAGGGCGTGATCGGCCAGGACATCGTCGACGGGCTGCGTCAAACCTTGACCTCCTCTCCGGCGGGAGACCAGCGAAGGGGAGACAGCGCGCAGCCCGACCGCATTCTCGGGCGAAATGCCCAGCGCTGCCGACAGGTTCGGGTTGGCGTCGGCGTCGATTGCTACGACCGCTGCCCCCTGGCGTGCGGCGAGTCGGCAAAGAGTGGCGCTGATGGTGGTCTTCCCGGCGCCGCCCTTACCCGCGATCGCCAGCCTCAACGGATCACACGCTGCTCATCGGTGACCTGCTGGTAGCGGCGGCGGTAGACGGCGAGCGACCGCGCGACCTCGCCGAGTGTGCCGGCGACGACATGCAGCCATTCACGACCGTCATCGGTGAGCTCGTAGGTCCGTCGAGCAGGTCCCGAGACCGACGGCTCCCAAGAGGACCGCACGAGGCCCTCTTCATCCATGGCCCGCAACGAGCGGTAGAGACCACCCGGGTCCACCCTTTCCAGGCCGAGCGCACCGATCTGGTCGAGGAGCTCGTAGCCGTGCGAAGTCCCTTCCGCCAGCAGCAGCAGCAGGCACGGTCGCAGATAGTTGCGTGGCAGCCCGATAGTGAAGTCCTCGGCGGCGCTGCTGGTCATCCCGGCCTCGGGCCGCGCTCGGCAGCGCAGGCGATCGCCTCTTCCACGGAGCTCTGGCACCAGCAGTCGGCGCTGCACTCACCGTGGGTAGGGCGGGTGAGGTCGGCGAAGCTAAGCGCGAACTCGGTCTTGCCCTCGGCCAGCCCAGATTCGGACATCACGTAACCGCCGGGCGCCGGCTCGAGGTAGCCGTCGAGCACCATGTGGTCGAGGTAGCCGACCCCGACGCAGGCGTCGACGCCGAGGAAGCGTTCGAGCAGCGTTGCGTCGACCACCTCTCCCAGACCTTCGCCGCGCAGCCAGTACATGACCTGCAGGATTTCGCTGCGCCAGTACATCGATCGCAACGCCTCGGACTTCGGGGGATGCAGCTCGTCCATCGTCAGCGCCGCCCGATCGGCACGGGACCCGCCGCCGCGTTGGCGAGAGCGGCGAGATCGTCCAGGGCGGCCGCGATGACCGTGAGCTGCTCGTTGACGACGAGCACAGAGGGGCCGATGACATTGGTCTGCGTCTCGATGGCCCGCACGCCGAAAGCGACCTTGCCCAGCAACGTCGAGGTGCGGCGGAGCGAGCCCGCGATGCGGCACAGGTAGTACACGAGGACGACGACGACCAGCACGATCTCCACGATCGTGAGGGAGACCAGGAGCGCGGTCATCGGGCTGCGCGCCTCGTCGTGCTGGCCGGGGGCGGCGTGAGCAGGGCGACGTGCAGCATCGCCTCCCCGGTGAGGGCATCCAGGCGCGCGGACGTCTCCGGCAGCAGCCAGGTGGTGGCGGTGTTGCCCGCGACCTGCTTGCCGGCGGTCCAGACCAGTCCGGCGCCGCGCTCGATCCGGTGGACCTGGCGCAGGAAGACCTCGAGCAGGACGACTGCCACCACCGCGACGACCAATCCGAGCCCGAGCGCCACGAACCAGTAGGCGTGGCCGCTCATGACCGACCACCGGGCGTGAGGCTGAGCCGGGCGTCGGTGGCGGCGGCGACGATGCGCTCAGCCGTTCCGACCGTGGCCTCGAGTTGCCACAGCCCCTGAGTGCGGTCCCGGGTGTCGTTGAGACCGGCGAGAATCGCCTCGGCCTTGGTCGCGGTTCGTTGCGCGCCGCGGATCATCAGCAGCAGGGCGACCACCACGATGACCACCACGACCGCGCCGATGAAATAGCCGAGTACCCAACCGTTCACAGGCCCTCCAAGGCATGTGCGGAACGGACGTGCTGAACGTACACCGGAAACACCGGGTATGTGTATGGTGCACCTAGAACGCATGTGAGGCACTGCACAACGGGATTGCCGGCGCGGGAGCAGCAGATGGCGGATCGCAACACCAGGAGCCCACAGCTCGAGGCGCGTACGCCTGCCCAGGAGCTGCTGGACATGCTCGGTCCAGTCACGCAATTCCACGACACCAGCCATCTCGGGGCGTTCGGCATGCCCTCCGGGATGATGACCGAGCACATGCTGGCCGGTGATGCTTCTCAGGGCTCCATGGACTTCGGTCCGCTCAAGCAGGTGCACGCGTTCTGGTTCGCCGGGATGAGCTGCGACGGCTGCAGTGTCGCCGTGACCGGAGCAACGAACCCTTCGGTCGAGAGCATGATGCTCGGCTCCCACCCGGGCATTCCGCGGGTGATCCTGCACCACACGGTCATCAACATGGAGTCCGGCCCGTATTACCTCCAGCAGGCAGAGGAGGCGATCCAGGGCACCCTCGATGCCCCCTACGTCGTGATCCTCGAGGGGTCTATCGCGGACGAACTGGTCGCCAACGCAGCGGGCGGCTACTGGTCGGCCGTCGGTGAGGAGCCCTGGGGGCCCGACGGTGAGATGCGGGCGGTGACGTCGACGGAATGGATCGCCCGCCTCGCTCCCAACGCCGCCGCGATGCTGGCCATCGGCACCTGCGCGACCTGGGGTGGCATTCCCTCCGCTGAGGGCAACCCCACAGGCGCGATGAGCCTGATGGACTTCCTCGGCAAGGACTACCGCTCCGTGCTCGGGGTGCCGGTCGTCAACGTCCCTGGCTGCCCGCCGGTCGGCGACAACTTCACCGAGACGGTAGCTGCCGTCCTGTACTTCCTTCAGGGTTTCGGGCCGCTGCCCGAGTTCGACGAACTTGGCCGGCCGGCCTGGCTGTTCGGCGAGACCGTCCACCGCCGGTGCGTGCGCGGCGCCTACTACGAAGAAGGCACCTTCGCGCACGAGTTCGGCGACCCGGAGTGCCTGGTGGAGATCGGTTGCTGGGGACCGGTCGTCAACTGCAACATCACCTCCCGAGGCGCCATCAAGGGCTTGGGCGGCTGCATGAACGCGGGTGGTGCCTGCATCGGCTGCACGATGCCGGGATTCCCCGACAAGTTCACGCCCTTCTACAAGCGACCGCCGGGCTCGCTGGCCTCCACCAGCGTGTCCCGGATGGTCGGCAGCGTCATCCGGCCGCTGCGCAAGTTCAGCAACAACAACCTCAACCGCGAGGTGCGTTGGGACCGCCAGGGCGCGGCGCCCAGTGCGTTCTCCCGCGAGAAGTTTGAGCCGTCGCCGCTCGCGGACGTCGGCCACAAGTTCTACGACAAGCTCCGGCGCAACAGCGACAGTTCCCGGAACGACGCCGATGTCTGGGGCAAGCGCCCCGACGAGGCGCCCAGCGGCGGCAGTCCGCGCATCCGTACCTGACCCGATCCACGGCCCACGAGGAGTTCGCGTATGTGCTTCAAGACGCTGCCCGTCGAGTTCGACGAGGGCGGTGTGGCCACGTTGCGCGGCGGCATCCCCAACCCGTACGACGTGACGATCGCCAAGCCCGACGTCGGCATGACCGAGCAGGAGCGCACCGACCGCATCGATCGGCTGGTGAAGCGCAATGGCCATGTCAAGGACCTGAACATGGACCCGGTGACACGCGTCGCCGGCGCTCTCGCCGTGCACGTGACCGTCGACCTCGACAAGAAGGAGTACCTGGACTCGCACTCCCAGGCGACCCTGTTCCGCGGCTACGAGGTCATCCTGATGGGGCGCGACCCGCGCGACGCGATCTTCGTGGCCTCGCGTGCCTGCGGGGTGTGTGGCGGGGTGCACGCGCACTGCGCGTCCTACGCCATCGAGCAGGCCATGGGAATCTGCCCGCCGCCGCTGGGCACGGTCGTTCGCAACATGACCGAGGCCGCGGAGATGGGTTACGACAACCCCCTGCACCTGTACCTCCTGGCCGGGCCGGACTACTCCGAGTCGGTCATCCGGTCCTCCAACCCCGAGCTGTGGCCCAAGGCCGAGAGCTGGCCCTGCCCCAACGCCAACATTCACGGCTTCAAGACGATGGCCGATCTGATGACCGCGCTCAACCCGCTCACGGGTGCGCTGTACCGCGAGGGGCTGGAGTTCACCCGGCTCTCCCGCGAGATGGTCGTCATCCTGACCGGGAAGTACCCGCACCCGCAGAACGTCGTACCCGGCGGTGTGTCGACGACGCTGACCCTGCAAACGCTGAACGAATATCACTCCAAACTGGGCAAGATCTTCGACTACGCGCAGCGGATGAGGGCCGTTTGGGACGACATCCCAGCCTTCTTCTACGAGGCCGACGAGCGCTACCAGATGGTCGGCTACCGGCCGACCAACCACATCGACTCCGGCTACTGGGACGACCCCTACGCCTACGATGCGACGTACGAGAACTGCAACGCCTGGGGCGAGAAGCGCTGGTCGACCCCGGGAGTCGTCCTGGATGGCAAGCTCGTCACGACCAGGCTCACCGACATCAACATCGGGCTCGAGGAGTTCGTCGAGCACTCCTACTACGAGGAGTCCAAGACGAGCCGCTTCGCTACCGATCCGATCGGCAACCCCATTTCGCCCTACCACCCGTGGAACAAGCGGACGCTGCCCAAGCCGGGGGCCAGGGACTGGAAGGAGAAGTACACCTGGGCGACGGCCCCGCGGTGGGACCGCCGGGTCGTCGAGGCCGGCTGCTACTCGCGGCTGCTGATCTCGGCACTGGCGCAGAAGACGCCGACCAGTGACTTCATCTCCTCGACCGGGCACAGCATGCGCTTCCTCATCCCCAAGGGAGAGACCGGGGAGCGGGAGGTGGAGTGGCACGTCCCGGAGCGCTGGAACGCCTTCGAGCGCAACCGCGGCCGGGCCTACCACTACCTGTTCAGCCAGCTGGTCGGGCTGGAGAGCTTGTTCGAGGCCTACAAGCTGTTCCAGCAGGGCGAGCGGAAGGTGGCGGCGCTGGACCCGTCGCAGCTGGAGAAGGCAATTCCCAAGGACGAGCGGGTCTCCGTCGGCTGGTGGGGGGCAGGCCGCGGCTACCTGACGCACCACATGGTCATGGACAAGGGGAAGATCACCAACTACCAGATCATCACCCCGTCGACGATCAACGCTTCGCCGCGCGATCCCTGGGGGCAGCCGGGACCCTACGAGGAGGCGGTGATGAACACCCCGATCATCGAGGACGTCTCGGACCATGCCAGTTTCACGAGCATCGACATGCTGCGCGGCATCCGCAGCTTCGACCCGTGCATGCCGTGTACGACGCACGCGCACACGGGTGACGGCGAGATCGTGCGCGAGGTCAACACCTGCTCGTGCGGCGGTGACTGACACCAGCGTCCTCGTGGGCGGGGTCAGCGAGCTGTTCCAGCGCGACCTGGACTTCGGCCGGCTCGCCATCGAACAACTCCAGACCGAGCAGCTCGGCCACGGAGTCCGCGTCGAGGAGCTGCACTACGGTGCCGTCGCCGTGGCGCAGCGGCTCGAGGACCTGCGACCGCAGGCCCTGATCCTCATCAGCGCCGTGCAGCGCGGTCGCCCGCCCGGCACGGTGGAGCGCCGGCGGGTGCAACCACCGGAGCTCACCACGGCAGACGTCCAGGCCGCGGTGGGCGATGCGGTCACCGGCTACGTCCATCCCGACCTGGTCATAGATATCGCCACTGCCTTGGGCTTCCTGCCCGCACGCACGATCGCCGTGGAGGTCGAACCCGAGGTCACCGGATCGGGGGAAGGACTCAGCGCGTCAGCAGCTGAGGGCCTCCAGGTCGCGCTGGCGCTGGTGCGGGCAGAGGTACGCCGCGCACCGGTGCTCGCCCTCGCCGACGAGCTGCGTCCCCTCCTGCACGGGGACCGGCTGGAGAGCTCCAACGCGCTCGAAGCGCTACGGGAGCTGCTCGACGAATTGTGCCTGCTCGACGAGGAAGGTCGTTGGGGTCACACGTTCGCTGTGCGCGACCGCTTCAAGCTGGCCATCGCCGGCAGTAACAGCAGTGAGGGGATGGAGCCCCGAGACTGGGCGCTGTGGTGGACGCTGCTCGAGGAGCTGGACCGGCTCGAAGCCATCGAAGCCGCCATCCGCTGAGGCCACGACGACGAGAGCTCGTCGTGTGCAGGTTCCCACTACACGTCGACGGGACCAGCACCGCCTCGTGGCGATCGGGTCTGCCCGAACAGCACGTCTGGCGCCTCGACGGGTTCAGCCGGCTCCTCGAGCAACCCCAGGTTGTGCGGCGGGACGGCCACCCGGTTGCCGCGGGCGGTCAGCAGCACCAGGGCTCCGTCCGCCAGCACGTCGACCGCTTCCCCTGTCACCTCCGGGCCTCCTGGCCCCATCGGGATGAGTCTGGCTCGGCGCTGCTGGCCCAACGTGATGCAGAGCGGCAGGTAGTCCGCCAGCACCTGCTCCGCGTCCTGCCCGAACCGCTTCTCGACAGCGCCGACCACATGCCCCAGCAACTGCCCGCGGGGCGGTAGGGCGTGCTCGACGAGAACGTTCACCGTCACCCACTCGGTGCGTCCCGGCCCGAGCTCGACGTAGACGCCCAGGCTCGCCAGGACCTCACCGTTCGGGTCGGTGACGGTGTCGGGCCACACGACGCCGCTGCCGGGTCCGCCGACGACGTCGTGCAGACCCAGCAGGGCGGGCACGTAGGGCCAGCCCTCGCGTTCAGGTGGCAGCTCGGGCCGCTGCAGCAGCGTGAAGCCCAGCCCTTCACCGGGACGCACCCGCCACGGCAAGCCACCGCGTCCGCGCGGCGAGGCCTGGTAGTTCGCCACCACCACCGATCCTGAGGCCGCCCCCTCACGCGCCCACGCCATGGTCATGGTCTCGGTCGACAGCGTCGCCGGATATGCGCGGATCTCGCGAGATCCCAGCACAACGGTCAGGACGTCTGCATCCAGGTCGTCGCTCACCGCCACTGCGCGGGCAGGCCGGCCTCCGCCGCGGCGGCGTTCAGGCTGGCCGCAAGGCGTTGCCACTGGGGCATCGCGAACCTCGCCATCGCCGAGCTGAGGACCGCCGACAGCCGGTCGCTGTCCTGCTCGCTCCGGCCCGCACCGGCGGCAACGATCGCCGCCACCATCAGGGCATAGGGCCGGGGCGGCAGTTCGAGCGCTACCTGCAGCAGCGCCTCGGCCAGGTCGTACGAGGCGCCGCTACGTGTGAGCAGCCCGTCGAACACGGCGCGAAGCAGGGTCTGCCTTGCCTGGTCGGGCAGGTCGGCGACGCGGAGCACCTCCTCGCGGATCACGGCCGCCCACTGCTCTTGGTCCTCGGCGTCGAGGACAGTGAGCAGGTCGCCGTCAGTTGGTCCCGGCAGTCGGGCGAGGACCTGTTGCGCCTGGGTGCGCACCAGGGGCGCGGCGTTCGCCACGGCAACGGACTGCCCGGCGGCCAACCGGGCCCGGGCGACATCGCCCCCTCGTTCATGGGCCAGCGCCAGGTTCGCCTTGACCATGGCGTAGTCACCGGGACGCGTGCTGCGCGGGAAGGCTGCGAGCGCCCGGCGCAGCGCGCCGACAGCAGCGGCCGGGTCGTCCGTGGCGAGATAGGCGAGGCCCAGCACGTTCGCAGCGGCTCCCAGCCCCGACAGGTCAGAGGCGCTCTCTGCGAGGGTCGCCGCCTGCTCCAGCAAGGGAATCGCTCGTTCCGCCTCACCTGCCGCTAGCAGCGATCCACCGTGGTCGCGGGCTGCGGCCGCCGCCTGAGCCGGGTAGTGCGCAGCGAGGAACAGCTTCCGCGCTTCGGTCCAGGCCGCATGTGCTGCCTGCAGGTCGCCCTGGTCCTGGTGGACCAACCCGAGGTTGTACGCCGCCGCGGCCTGTTCGGTCGGCGAGTCGAGCGTGCCGAGACCAGCTCCCGCGGCCGTGAAAGCGGCGGCCGCTTCATGCAGCCGGCCCGCCGTGCGCAGCGCCACCCCCAGCTGCACGGTGGTCTTGGCCTGCTCGAGGCGCATGCCGGCCAGGCTGAAGATGTTGCGGGCAGTGATCAGCGCGTCGAGTGCCGCTGCGCTGTCCCCCGCGTGCAGCAGCACCGAGCCGAGGTGGAACTGCGTCGTCGCGTGCTGCACGGGATACCGGGCGACGGGATACTGCTGCAGTCGCGCGAGCAGGACATCCTGCTCGGACTGCGTCATCGGCCTACCCTCGCAGCGTGAACGCGGTGGTGGCCTGCTTCGGCAACGTGCTGCGCGCCGACGACGGTGTCGGCCCCGCCGTTGCGCAGGCGCTGCTGGACGGTCACCTGCCTGCCGGAGTACGGGTGCTCGAGATCGGCATCGGTGGCATCCACCTCGTGCAGGAGTTGATGCGGTGCGGCGCGGAGGTGCTGCTCGTCGTCGACGCCGTCGACCTCGGTCGCCCCGCGGGCAGCATCGTCGTACAGCGCCCGGACGTGCTCGACGTCAGCACTTTGTCGGTCGACCGACGTCGGGACGAGCTCGCGGACATGCACCTCGCGACCCCCGCGCGAGCCCTGATGGTCGCCATGGGTCTTGGGGTACTGCCGGCGGTGACCTTTGTCGTCGGCGTCCAGACGACCGACACCGAGGAACCGCGGTACGGGCTGTCGCCAATAACGGCCAACGCCGTCCCGCAGGTCGCGCAGGAAGTCCTGCGCCTGCTGGCTCTGCATGACGTGCCGGCGTGCTGAGGGACCAACTGCTCAGGCCGGCCGTGGCGTGATCTGCAGCAGCACCTGGGCCGGCGGCGGGTGCGCTGCTGCGCCGTCGTCCGGGGCGACGTCCATGGCGACGAAGCCGGGGAGGTTCTCGCGCAGTGCCTCCTCCACGCCGTGGCGAAGTGTCTCGGCCGCTGACGTGCAGCCGGAGCACGACCCGAGCAGGCGTACCCGGACGACGCCCTGCTGGACCGCCAGCACCTCCACCTCACCACCGTGCTCGTGCAGGTAGGGACGCACCTGCTCGAGGGCGGCGGACGCAGCATCGGCATCGTCAACCCCGACGCCATAGGCCTCGAAGAGCCAGTTGACCGCGACGTCTGCGCGCCGCAGGGGGCGCAGGCCGTCGCCGAGGGAGCTGGCCAGTCTCGTCACGGCCAGCCGGTGCACGGCATCCACACCGTCGAGCAGCTCGAAGACCCGGTTCCGGACGTCCTCGTCGAGCCCCTCGATGTCGCCAAGCAGCTCCTCGAGCCGATCGAGTAGGGGACCCAGCGAGGCAAGTGGCGCGTCGGTGTCCGGAACTGGCGATGTGATGACCTGCTCAGCCACCCGCTGGCCGGACCTTGGTGATCGCGTAGTCGACCAGCGTCTGGTTCAGTGCGACGCCGTGCTTTTCCTTGGCGTGGGCGGCAACCGCTGCCACCAGCTGCTCGGCGGTGTCAGCCTTGGCGACGTTCTTGCACGCGACACCCACGTCCGCGCAGCGGAACTCCAGCGCCATTAGCTGCTCCTTGCACTCGGGGTGCTCACGAGGCCTGCGCCCTGTCCTGCGGGTTGAGATCCGCGGCCAGCGCCTCGAGGGCGTCCGCCACACCGATCAGGTCCGCGTTCAGGTCACCGACGATGCCCGTGACCGGCTCGACACGGTGCGCGATCGAGGCCACCCCGAAGACAACCTTGCCGAGCGTGTCCGTCAGTCGCCGCAGGATGACGACGACCCACAGCAGGTAAAAGGCGAGCGCGGCGACCAACACGCCGGTGACGACGATGGCAGCGATGGCGGCGACGGACATGACAGCTCCTCAGCCCTTGGCCACGATGCGACGAAGTGCGGTGACGTAGGCGACGGCATTCGCCGTCACCTCGCCCACCAACTCCCGGGTCGTGATCAGCGCGGGTACGGGCTCGACGGCGGCGGTGATCCCCACGCCGTGCACGAGGATGTCGTCGGCGTAGCGGGCACATTCGAGACCGGGCCGAATAACGTAACTGGCGAGGGCGACCACCACGGGCGCGACCACCAGTAATCCGATGGCACTCATTACCCAGAGCACGACCATGCGCGACTCCTCGCTGTCGACGCCGCAACCTTGTGATGGCAGTCTGCCCCCGGTAGATGATTCGCGCTAGTACCGCCCGACAGAAAGGATCAGACATGCCAGCCGTTGCAGGGCAGCTCCGTCTCAAGCTCGGTGTCGTCGGTAAGGGAGGCGTCGGCAAGACCACGTTGTCCGGGCTGTTGGCTCGCGCGTACGCCGAGCAGGGTCGCCACGTCGTGGCGATCGACACCGACAGCAACCCCAACCTCGGGCTCTCGCTCGGGCTCTCGCTCGCCGAGACCGAGGCCGTGCCGGTGCTGCCGCGGACGGCCGTCATGGGTGCGGGCGGTACGACGCCGGCTTCCGAGCTGATCGCGGAGTACGGCCGTGCGACGCCGGCCGGACCCACGCTGCTCTCGGCGATCAAGGTCGCCGAGGCAGGCGCCGGTTGCACGTGCAGCGGCCATGCCACCGTCCGCAGCCTGCTTGCTGACGCGCTCGAGGATGTCGACCTGACCCTCGTCGACATGGAGGCCGGGCTCGAGCACCTCAGCCGGTCCGGTGGCACCCTTGCGCACGCGGACCTGCTGCTGGTCGTCTGTGAGCCGACCCGCAAGTCCGTTCTGACCGCCGCACGCACTGCCGCGTTGGCAGCAGAGCTAGGGATACCGGGCGTGCTCGCCGTCGGCAACAAGGCGCGGGGCCCCGAGGACGTCGCCTTCTTCCGCGATGCACTGGCAGCAGAGGGCATCGAGCTGGCGGGTGTGTTGCCGCATGACGCGGCCGTTGCCGCCGCGGACCAGTCCGGTGCCGTGGGACTGCTGCCGGTCGCTCCGGAAGTGCAGCAGGCGCTGGCAGAGGTGCTGGCTGCGCTGGAGGCCGCGCAGGTCCGTCTCGCGGGCTGATCAGCCCGCGGAGGCCGGCGTCGTCCGGATCGCGATGGCGCCGTAGCAGCTGGCGGCCAGCAGCAGCAGGCCGCCGATCAGATAGACCGAGCCGATGCCGAGCGTCTGGGCGACCAGGGCGCCCAGCGCCAGCGAGGCCAGCCGGCCGGTCTGCCACAGCAGGTCCTGTTGGCGGCGACCAGGTCGGATTCCTCGACCATCGCCGGAAGCGCCGATCCAGCTGCTGGGCTGAAGAAGACGGTTCCGACCGACAGGCCGAACGCCACGCCGAGCACGACGCCCAGGTGCTGGTGGGAGAGGGCGAGCAGGGCGACGAGGCAGGCCCTGCCGAGGTCGGCGCTCACCATGACCCTCACCCGGGACAGCCGGTCGACGAGTGCACCGGCGACCGGGGCCAGCAGGAGCACGGGCAGGATCTCCGCGACGACGACTGAGCTGACGCCGAAACCGGACCCGGTCAGGTCGTACACCAGCAGGGTCAGCGTGACTGCGTTGACGATGTCGCCGCACTGGGAAACTGTCCGGGCGGCCCACAACCGCCGGTAGGCGGCGGAGGCGAACGCGTCCCGAAGCCGCGGCCGCGGCCGAGAAGTCTGCGGGATCAGCCGACGTTCAGGATGCTCTCGGCAAGATCGACAAGTGCACGGACGCCCGGTGAGTCGGGCGCCGCGTCAAGCGGAGCCAGGCCATGGCGTTCGGCGTCCACGATGGCCGGATCGTCGGGAACCAGGACCGGATCGAGGCCCGGGAATACCTCGCGCACGCGCACCTCGTCCTCGATGCTGCGCACCCGGTTCGCCGTGACGACCACGCGGCCGAGGCCGGAAGCAGTGACTGACTCTGCCGCACGACGACCCACCTCCAGCGATTTCACGGTGGGTTCGACGACGATGAGGACCACGTCGACCGGGTGACCGTCCAGGCGCAGGACCGTCCCGAGACCGGCCTCGAAGTCGGCGATCACGTCGCGGCCGGGTCGTGCAAGCTGCCCAAGCAACTGCTCAGGTGAGATGCCACATCAAGGGCAGCCCGGTTCGGGGTTCTGGATCGCCGTGACCACCGCCAGTCGCACCCCGTCGGGTGCGTCTGCACCGAACCGCTCGACCAGGTCGTCGGCGCTGGTCGCGTGCTCCTCGTCGCCGGCGTCGACGGCATCGCGCACGGTGACCAGGCGCTCCGTAGCCTCCTCGCCCAGACCCAGGGAGATGCCCAAGTTGGGGTTACTGTCGCAGTCCAGTGCCAAGGTCGTACGACCGGCACGGGCGAACGTGCGGGCGAGGACGGCGGAGGTCGTGGTCTTGCCCGACCCGCCCTTGCCGACAACCGCGATCTTCATGCTGGCTCCGTCTCGTGGCTCAGTGCACTCACCAGCGACCGTACCGCCGCGGCAGTCGGACCGTCAGGGTCGTGGTCGAGGATGGCGCGGCCCAGCCGGTCTGCCTCCCCGACCGCCCGGTCGAACGGCACCGCACCGAGCAGTGGCAGCCCGGTGCGCTCGGCGACCTCCTGCGCGTCCTGCGGGGTGCGCACCTTGTTGGCGATGACCAGCACCCGTGGCGCCTGTGCCGTCGCCGCGAGCTTGGCGAGCCGGCGACCGGTGAGCAACGAGGCAGCTGTCGGTTCGACGACGACCAGGAAGGTTTCCGCGTAGCGCCCCCAGGTGAAGAAGGGCTGCCTCGTTCCTCCTGGCAGGTCACCGACGATGGACCACCCGGCGCCGGGCAGATCGTCGAGGATGCGCTGGAAACCGAAGTGCTGTCGCGTGTTGTTCCACTTCGCGCCACGCGCCTTGCCCAGCTGCAGAAGGCGGACGCCGTCGGCACTGAGCGCGGCGTATCGCTCGATGGCCGCCGGCCCGGTCAAACCGGTACGCAGCCGGTAGCGGCGGTGACCCTCGGACTCGAAGTCCTCCACAGCGTCGTCTGGCAGGCCGGCGTCGGACTGCTCGACGCCCAGGGAGAACGCCAGTCCGGGCATCGGATCGGAGTCGAGCGCGAGCACCTGCTCACCCGTCCGGGCGAGAAGCCGCGCGAAGGTGCCGGCCAGGGACGACTTGCCGGCACCACCCTTGCCCACGAATGCCACCCGCATGAGCGGACTGTAGGGCCACGGACGAAATCAGGCGCAGTATTAGTGCCAAGCCGTGGTGATGATGGCGCCGGCCCGATGCGGCACGAACAGCCTGCCCGACGGGCTGGCGGAAGACCTTGCCGCGGCTGCCCTCGTCCTGGCTGGCAGGCTGCACGCGGGCGCCACGCTCTGGTGCGGGTCGCCGGCGTGGCCGCACCACGCACAGCACGTGGCCGTCGAATTCGTCCATCCGGTGATCGTCGGGAAGCCGGCGCTGCCGGCCGTGGCGTTGCCTGGGCAGGGCCTGACGGCCGTGGCGCGTGCCAACGTCGCTCCGGGTGACGTGCTGTTCGTCATCGGCGACGCCGACGATGCCGCGCTCGTCGACCTGCTGCGGCGTGCGCCCGCATGGGGCGCGACGACCTTTTGGGTCGGTGCCGGTCCACGACCACCCGCCGGCTCCGCCGACCATGTCCTGTGGCTGCCGGACGACGAGCACGCTGCACACGACGGCCGCTTCATCCTGCTGTACCACCTGCTGTGGGAGCTCGCCCACGTCTGCCGGGAGCACCACGGGCTGCTCGAGCCGTCAGTCGCGGGCGAAGGTCCCGTCTGCATCACCTGCTCCGACGAGGGCCGGCTGGCCGAGGTGCTGACGGTCACGGGCACGACCGCACAGGTGCGGACGTCGACCGGGTTCGAGGACGTCGACCTGTCGCTCGTCGGCGGGGCTGCTCCCTACGACCTGGTCGTCGTGCACGCCGGCATGGCGATCACCCGGCTGGATGCAGCGTGAGCGGCTTCCTGTACCCGATGCTGGAAGCGAGCGAGCACGACGCCCCGGCGCTGCTGGCTGACCTGGCGCGGTCCGTGCAAGCCAAGGCCGTCGAGAGCAGCCGCCTGCGCGAAAGTACGCTGCACGCCCTCGCCGACCAGCTCCAGACTGTGGCCGCGGCCATGGCGGCTGCCTTTTGCGCCGGCGGTCGGCTCTTCTGCTTCGGCAACGGCGGGTCCGCCACCGACGCGGCCGGCTTGGCCGCGCTGTTCTCGGTGCCGCCGTACGGCCGCGCCCTGCCGGCCAGGTCGTTGGTTGCAGACGTCGCGGTGCTGACCGCACTGGCCAACGACGTCGGCGTCGACGTGGTGTTCTCCCGGCAGCTCATCGCCCACGGCCGGCCCGGCGACATCGCCCTCGGGTTGTCGACCCGCGGTGGCTCGGCCAACGTCCTCAGGGCGTTCACCGAGGCGCGGCGCCTGGGACTGCTGACGATCGGCCTCGCCGGCCACGGTGGCGGAGCGATGCGGAACTGCGCCACGCTCGACCACTGCCTGGGCGTCGAGGGCCAGAGCGTCCACCGCACGCAGGAGGCGCAGTCGGCGCTGGCGCAGGCACTGTGGGCCGAGGTGCAGGACCAGCTCGAGACCGAGGAGCGCGGATGAAGTACGTCGACGAGTACCGGGACCCGGCTGCCGCAAGGGTTGCTGTGCGCCGCATCACCGAACTGGCGCAGGGCGGCCGCGACGGCGTGCCGTACGCCTTCATGGAGGTCTGCGGCGGCCACACGCACACCATCTACCGGCACGGCATCGAGCAACTCCTGCCGGACACCGTCGAGCTGATCCACGGGCCCGGCTGCCCGGTCTGCGTGATCCCGATGGGCCGGGTGGACGACGCCATCTCGCTCGCCAAGCAACCCGGCGTGATCTTCACGTCGTTCGGCGACATGATGCGGGTCCCGGGCAGCACGTCGAGCCTGCTGGAAGCCAAGGCCCGGGGGGCCGACGTCCGGATGGTCTACAGCCCGCTCGACGCGTTGAAGATCGCGCAGGCCAACCCCGGCAACCGGGTGGTGTTCTTCGCTGTCGGCTTCGAGACGACGGCGCCGTCGACCGCGGTGACGCTGCTGCGGGCCCGCGAACTCGGCCTCGAGAACTTCAGCGTGTTCTCCAACCACGTGACGATCGTGCCTCCGCTCAAGTCGATCCTCGATTCGCCCGATCTGCGGCTCGACGGCTTCCTCGGGCCGGGACATGTCAGCACCGTCATCGGCAACCGGCCGTACGACTTCGTCCCTCAGCGCTACGGCAAGCCGCTGGTGACCGCGGGATTCGAGCCGCTCGACATCTTGCAGGCGGTCGTCATGCTGCTGCAGCAGTTCGCCGACGGTCGCTGTGAGGTGGAGAACCAGTACACCCGGGTCGTGAGCGACGAGGGCAACCCGATCGCGCTGCGGATCCTCGAACAGGTCTTTGTGCTCCGGCCGCATTTCGAGTGGCGGGGCCTGGGTTTCATTGCGCAGAGCGCCCTTGCGCTCAACGACGACTTCGCGGCGTACGACGCGGAGAAGTTGTTCCAGGTGCCGGGCATCCGGGTGGCTGATCCGAAGTCCTGTCAGTGCGGTGAAGTCCTCAAGGGCGTGATCAAGCCTTGGGAGTGCAAGGTCTTCGGTACAGCCTGTACGCCGGAGACGCCGATCGGCACCTGCATGGTCTCTTCCGAAGGGGCGTGCGCGGCCTACTACACGTTCGGCCGGCTGCACAAGACCGCGGCCGGTCTGGCCGCGGCCGCGACGTGACGACGCCGGACGGCAGGCAGGAACTCGTACTCGAGCGGGTCGAGTCCTTCCGGCGCCGACGCCCACGGCTGACCGATGACGTCATCACGCTCGCCCATGGCGCCGGCGGCAAGGCCTCCGCCGCGTTGATCGACGCGGTCTTCCTCGAGGCGTTTCGTAACGACGCCCTCGCCAGCCTCGGTGACGGCGCAGTGCTCAGCTTGCCGACAGGGGAGCGACTGGCGTTCTCCACCGACTCCTACGTCGTCAAGCCCCGCCGCTTCCCGGGCGGCTCGATCGGGCACCTCGCCGTGCACGGCACCGTCAACGACCTGGCTATGTGC
>JAABUL010004846.1_pt1 | contig 17459 bp, 7 predicted proteins | sample 5559151 | NCBI WGS metagenome assembly JAABUL01 (sample SAMN10711876, study PRJNA513368) | rock metagenome | isolation source: Antarctica rocks | place: Antarctica: Victoria Land, Pudding Butte sud | reverse complement strand
TCCAGAGCTCGTCCTGCAGCATTTTAAGCCAAATCTATCCGACCAATCATCGTCATACAATATCACGATTCGCCCTACTACACCTCCTGAAGCAACAGTCACTTATTCCGGCCCCGGCGGAGGATTCCAGGTTAATTTGACTCCCAACAACACCGCACAAATTCAACAGATCCTACAGCAAGCAGGCAAGGACGGGGCGGAAGCAGCTCTTCAAAAAGTAGGCAAATGTGCTATACGAGCAATTGCGGAGCGAAATATTCAGGAGGTTACTAATAATGAGCTCGTAGAGCATAATAGGAGGCAAGAGAACAAAAAATCACGAGCCAAAGGCAACTACGGCTCCGCAAAAGTCATGAATGAGGACGTCATCAATGAAAGAAAAGCTCGTAATCAAGAGAAGCAAGAGAAATATAAAGAGACGCTGTGGAAGCAAGCCCTTACTGAGCAAGGCAAAATATCGTTTGACGTCTTCACAATGACAACATGCAAGCCACCTCCTACACCAAGAAGGCCAAAACCAATAGCAACAGTAGTATATACACCTCCTGGGTCACCTCCTAAGTCACCAGTACACTCCCCCGACGCATTAGCAGACTGGGTATTCGCCACCTCAAAGAACCCGCCCTACCGCATGCCTACAACTACACCAAGCCAGCCAGCCAATCAGAAGCCAAGGAAGCAAGGGAAGAAGGACTCCAGACTACTCGTCACACTACGTATTAGGCTTACAACAGCGGAGTTGGAAAGAGGCCTACGAGCAAGGCAACTGCGTGAGCAACAGCAGCAGCAACAGGGGACAAAAGACGCTCTACAAGGCGACCAATCAGGACGAGGTATGAGGCTCAGGAAGCCTACAAAAGTCGGATAAATTGTAGATATCATAGAGCAATGGAAATACGTCGATTTATAGCATATGAGTCTGATGCAGATTTACAGCCTTATAGGGCTGTAGGGTCGCCCGAGAACTAGGTGTGCCCAAGAACTAAGTTGATTTTTCTACGCCCTGCGACGTCGCCTTGGGGGGCTCTGCCCTCTGGGGCTACGCAAACTCCATGCGGCGCAAAATCATCGCGACCACAACCTACAATCTACCCTTTCTCCAGAACGAGGCGTGTCGCTGGAGAGAATTACAGTTGTCTTTCTGGTGATGTCGTTCGGGTCGTTGATCTTTGAGCTCCCGGCGGAACTAAGAAGCCATATCTCGCGATTCCTGACATTACCTCGCACTGGTCGCTCCACAATAGAACCACACTTCTCTTTGTTTATTGGTAGATCCACAACGAGGTCCTAAGGTTTGTATGTAAAGAGATCACCTTTTTGGTCTTGTCCTCGATCTTCTAGGACTGTTTCAAAGTTCATCTTAGCAGCAGTATTGGAGAATCTGGCGAGAAGTGTCCCCATGGATCCGGCAACGTCGTTAAATCTTGGCCACGACGTGGGAGCAAGGTCTCTCGCTTGTGGATGGGAGGCTCATAGGCTCTAAAACGCTTTAAATAGACGTCCATCCACCATACGACTCGTGGCTAATTCGGGATGGCGCCTGAATTGAAATTCATGATTAACAATGTGTTAAAAATATAATCTTGAGAACAAAGAATGTAGCAGAATTGAAGTCGAAGAGAGTCATTATTGAATGCAAAAGAAGTTGAAGCTTAAGGAAGCAACAATTGGAGCTCAACATAAAAGCCTCAAATTAATTTCTCTCTATCGAAGATTGCGCGAACAAGATATTCTAGAAAGAAAACACTCAAAGCGCTAGTCTCTCGACATTTCTCTCCCAACTCGCTTTTCATCATTTGACGATATTCACGACAATGACATTCTCGCTTAGTAGTGTTAACACTACGCTCTACGCTTCACTAGAAGCAACAAGATACGCTCAAGAGCTCTCGCTTCAAAACTTTCTAGCATTATTCGTAACATTGACGATTATATTTGCTATCAAAGTCTATGTATTTGTTCTTCTTAAGAATAGATTCAAACAAATTTAGTGAGCCTCAATTATCTTACAAACGCAAAGATATTAAGTCGATATACTAGTCAATCTTGAACTTATTTTGTGCCTAAAGAACAACGCACAATTTAACGTTCTTCAAGTATTATATCTTGAATCCCACGTATATTCTAGCTTTCTAATAGAATTATCTTACAACACTTGAGCTTAAACGCTTTCTTCTTTCTTCGATATATTCGCACTCTTCTTATTATCTTCACTAGTTTATTGATCGTCATCATATTATGTCTTGTTTTCTTAAATCTACTTGATAGCAATGATGTTACAAGTGAAATCCAAGATTTCGACAAATATAATTGAGCGAATATTGAACTCGATTATAGTGCATTCTATTAAGCTCATTTGTTAATAATCTTGCTTGTGATCGTGTTTATATGTTACATCATTTACGTGAAACTACTTTTCTACGTTTACGTTCGTAATTCTTACTTGACGTCATTTGCGCATCGTCTCTTAGAGATCGCTAATACAATTTTGGTAATCAATATTCTTAAGAAAGATCTTTCGATATTGGAGAATGTGTACAATATATTTCTCGATGAAGTCTATTTCATCTAGATCAATCGAGATCTCTTAACGCTATTAAAGAAGATTTAAGAGCGAAAAACTCTTGTTATCACGCTAGAAGTCGCAAAGATTAGTCTTATATTATTGGCAACGAAGTCGTTTCGTCAACGCAAGAGTCACAAACTTGCACAATCGAATGAGGCGAATATTAAAAAGAAGAGATCGTTGTGAAGGCGCTATCTAAAGAAGAAAAACCATGATTATATGTACATTTCACGACAAGTATGCAACTAGATGCTAGCGATTCCTCTCATTAAAAAAAGAATTAATATTATTCATCATTGCTTAGACGAGTTGATACGAATGAACAAAGAGATTAGAGCAAAATTAACGAAGCTAATTGAGATCGAGTTGAATAAGAGAGAATTAAGCAAGTATTTACGAATGAAATTCGCCTTTATACGATTTAACACTCAATTCGTCGCGTATATGACTTGTTAAACCCTTTTAAACGTCAATTCTTTGCACTCATTCGCTTAATACATTAACGTTTTCGTGCGAGAATTAAGATGGAACACTCTAACTTAACAATGATGAAATCGATATATATGAAGTGAGTTGATGTGAATTGTCATCGCTTCTCTTCTTATAATGTGAGCAATACTTATCGCATTCACGAGTTTTCTATCTTAAATTACTATTCTAGAAGACTTCGTATTGTGGCTTCACTAGATATCTAACGCTTTAACGTAATTAAGTAAAATTATTTAAGATGTGTTGTCGCAATTGATGTTAATAGCATTAAACGCATTGCTATCGTTAATCTTGCGCATTATTATAGATTAATAAGATCTATTAACGAAGACGACAATTAAATTGTCGCTACAAAAATACTATTTCGTCTTTCTCTTCACGCAAAATTTTCTTACGATGTCGCTTTCATCTAGTATTACAATTATCGCTTAAGAACTTCTTCATAACTTAAAATCTACATTCGCACTATTAACTAGAAATTTTCTCAAAACGAGTAATTACTTTTTCTTCTATCTTACTTTACAAGATTTTTCGATAAGTGTAGATGTCTTTTTGCAAATTGAAGATCTAATCAATTAATTTATTCTCGCCTCGTAAACGAATCGCACATCAAGATAAAAGTGAAAGAAACAAATAGATTTATCGAAGATTTGATAAAGTACATTCTATTCTCTTTACACGAATCTCGCATGTATTGATAAGACGTTCGCATTTTTGTTGACGCCTTCGTTAATAATTTAGGTTTAACGTACTTCATTATCGCTTCTTTGATACTCTTGTTTAACGTTATCATCTTCAACTTGTTTTAATTCGTATTTCGCTACAATCTGCTCTACGTGTTAACTTTTCTATACAATATTGAAGGTCAACTTTATTCGATTGCTTTGAAGCAACTCTTTATAGAGATCTACATGATAAAGTTATGTCTAGTAGATCTTTTTCTATCTATTCGCGATGATCGTGATGTTTTTACTAACATTAATCAAGTCGTAATTATGATGATTGCCATAGCGTTAACGATCATTTATTAATTGCTTCTAGGAAACATCTTCTTCTTAATTCTTAAATATTTGTCTATCTTCTCGAAAGACAAGAAGAATGAAGAAGAAGAATTGAATTAAAATCATTTCTTAGCACTTGCGTTCAATTCTTTACGACATCTAGAACACATCTATTATAATTAAATGAGATTTTCGAAGAAAGTCTTCCAAGATCTTCAAGAAAGTATTGACGAACTCGCACGAAACGAACTTGATGTAACAAATCGACGTAGATATAAGCATAAGACTACTAATTATCGCAATCCTATCATTTAAATTCTAAAGAACGACCTTGAAATCAACGAAGATAAGATCGTCTACGCTAGAAACTACGTTTTAGATATTAGAATTAGCAATAAGTTTGCAAACCTTAATATTAAAGAACGCTTAAAGATTTCGTAGAATGTCTCGAACATTAATATCGTTCAATAGATAAGATCTAAAGTTGTTTTGCTTTTCTTGACTAGCGTTTACGACTAGTCTACCAAGCACATTAAGAATCACATCTATGGTTAAATCTCTAAATAGCGTAGATGTAGACGATTAGATTAGTTGTTATGTATTTCATAGTTTTGCTTACATCGACTTTACGTTAAAAATAGCAATTCTTAATCATTTTTAACATTCTACTTGTATTTAACTTTCTATCTCTATATTGAACAATCGATTAGCCTAATTATTATATCTCGTTGACGATTCATGTAGTCTAGAGCGTTTTGTTTTCTTCACTTTCTTCTTGACTTCTTGTTGTAGAATAAGCAAATAAATAGTGTCAAATTGCGTTAACGAGAAGTATAGAATAGAGATTCGCTTTTGAATGCTACTATTCGAAAGAGACCTCTATTATGAATGCTAATGTTTGGAGTCGATTATGAATGCTATCGCAAATTTAGATTCTAAATCGACAAAACATAGACTCTTAGTTTGTCAAAAATGTTCGCAAATGTTCGAATTCTTTTAGAAAATAACAATTTATAGACATCTTAACATTTACAATGAATGTTCGAACTCTTAAGATAAGACTATCTAACATATTCTTCGAAAGACTGCTAAGTTTCTTTTTAGTTTAAACGCTCTCTTAGAAGTTTGCTAAAGAAATCAAATCTTAAAGAGAACGATAACATAAATCGCAAGATTATTAACGTTCTCTAGACGTAGATTTGGCGACTCTCTAGAAAAGAGCGAGAAATCGAAAAGATGTTATAGTCTTTAGCGACTTATTCATAGCTAAACACTACGTTTAGCACGACTTCGCCAAACAACAAAGCAGAATTGATCTTCACTCGAACTATTTATTCGCAAAATAAAATTAACATCATTAAAACTTCTAGTAATTAGGTAAATCTAGATGATAAAAATTCCTTAACGACGAGTTCGATAGCATCCACCCAAGAAGATTCGCAAGATGTCTTATCACATATGTCGATGAACGATATTGAGACAAGTTGCATCAAATTCTCTCTAGTAGTAAACTCGTTAAATAATTTCTTCTAAATCGTTCACTTTAGCGCTATCTATTAACATTGGAAGACATCACAAACGATGTGAAGCAAAAGCTACAAGAGATCGTCAATGTTATAAATAAGACTTGTTAAATCATCGTGTTTGTAAACGTTGAAATTAGTATCAATTGCGATATATTAATAAGTATTGATCTCTACTTTTTATCTCTTTAGATAATAATTATCTAGGACTTTCGATCTAAGACTAGTCTTCACAAGACGAATCGAAATCTATTTGAGAGAGAAGTGTTCGATAACGAAGAAAGAAGAAAAGAATTGTATAAATGCTTAATCGAAATAAGAAATAAAGCGAAATTCGAAGATCTAGTTTAGACGAATACGCATCAATTTCTTCAAATTCTTCAAAGATTTGAAAAGCTTCAAAGATGTTATACATAGAACCTAGATAAACTAGAGGCAAGAATTGATTTAAATGCTAATATCGAGTTCAAAGATTGCGACGTGATTTAGCTACATAGCAATCTTGACTCCTTTAGATGCTCTTATTGTAGCCATTTCACGAGCTAGAATGGCGTGCGCGAGATCGCCCTTGCTTTCGAAGAGATCGTATTATGTTCTAAATGCGCATTAAGAATAGAAGAACGACGAAGAAGAAGAGAGAGAACAAACATTTACGTTAAACATTTGCGATTTAACATTGTTCTCTATCACGATATTGACAATTCTTTGAGCGAAATAAAAGCGAGAATTATCGACAAGAACGCGAACTTAACGCCTAATGCTCTTCTAGTCGTTGATACATCATTAATCATTAACAATTCGAAATACAAGCTTAAGAACAAACTAATTTCGACGATACGTTAAAATGATAAGAAGATAATATATGTCAACAACAATTCTTTCTCGAAAGCATTTTCTAAGCTCGTGATCGATCATATATTCGAAATGAATTGCGACTCTTGGGTGCGAGACCTTGTCGCATGCGAATCTTTTTTGCAAGAAGATAAAACGAGATACGATTTCTAGCGTCTCTTTTGTGACTTCGACTTTTAGTTAAAAGCGAAGATTGTTAATGAAGTGATTAAAGAAACTAAGCTTAAATTGATCTTTATTAATGATTATTTCAATGTGCAATTTAGAACTAGAACGAAGGAAGAAATGAGAGAAGACTTAAGTCTCTTTTTTCCCTCGAATTGACTTTTGACGTTTTCGCTCATGTGTGTTTTATCGCTTTTTAAATGAGGCGAATCTACGACAATTCTACACAATAAGCATACGAAATTCGATATAAATGACGTCGAAAAGAGAAAGAAGATGCTGGACGAATCTATGTGATCAATCGAACGAAAACATATACGCATAATCATTCTATACAATTCTAACGATCATTAGATTCTAATCGTAGTAAATGTTCCGATCCAAACTATAAGCTACTATAGCTTATTGTCTAGATATTACCTAGATGATTGTTGTAAATTTGTGAAGACGCAAATGAAACGAATCGATAAGAAACTCAATCAAGACTATTTCGACTAGAATTCTTCCCTTGAAGGCGTAAGTACACTTTTCTCTTCCACAAGTCTAGTCAACTAATGACTTTATAGAGTTTATATTAGTAGACAAATGACTTAGATTGCGAGATATACCTTCTAGAGAATGCGAGACGCCTCAATCAAGACGAGATCGTCAATGGAGCGCCAATCGAGACGAATAGCTTAAGGGTTTTTTATGTTAAACTATTATTGGCGAGATTTCTTCACGAAGCTAGTGAGTAGACAATGTTGAAGAACGTGCTATATTCGAAAATCTTAAGATCATAATAGATTGGTGCTACGTCTCGCTTTTACGCATTTAATCTCGACTTCACACGAGCGAAACGAAGAAAATTGTAGATTGAAGAGATCGAAGCTCAAACTACTCGCGTTAATGAAAGCGACTCTAATAGAGATAAGAGTAGCACTTGACGACTAGATCTCGCGATCATAAAGATCAACATCTTAACCCTCTTCAAGCTATTTTTTTCGTGCTTATGAATAAATTATCTAGAGCGTTTCGCCAATTGTCGTCTCTAAAGAAGCAAAGCCCTAGTGAGATATACATGGGCTTCTCGTCTTCTCGAAATGGTGACAACGTTCGTTTGTCCCAAACATTTCGTCGCCTTAAAGGGCGCTATCGCTCACTATCGCGTGCTAGCATTAGAAGAAATTATCTAGGCATCATTTGACTTATTAAGTCACCTATACACAATAGACATTTGGACAGAACGTCTTGGACTAATCAATGTCATCCTTCAACGCTTCGTGCGCACTTATTTTACCTCATTAATCGACGAAGGGACGCGCCTTTTCTAAGACCAAGTTGGGCACATAGTGTTCTAGAACGACTACGCAGTAATCAAATCTATTAAAGCTACGATAATCAAGATATATCTAAAGATAAAAGGATAAGACTCATCTCTTAACCTTGTCGAAAGATTCGCATTTTGGGAAGTTCAACGCAATCTAAGAAGATGAAGACAGGAGAACGCTATCTAATCTTTCATTCAAAATCGATTCTTCTCTCTCGCTCTTCTCGCTTTGATGTCGCATTATATTCGAATACTATCTATCTCTTAGAGCATTTTGAGATCTTCGTAAGTGTTGACGATGAGACTTGATTAACATCGACTAATTTGCGATAGCTTTCAAATCGAAATTCCACGTGACGTTCGAGCTCTCTTCGTTGAAGCTCTCGTCAAGCTTCGCCCACATCTATGGAGCTATGTACCTAAGCTAACACATCTCTTCGATATTCTATCTAGTCTAAGTAAGCTAAAGACTCGTCAATTTAAGATAGAGCTAATCATCGACGATGAAATTTGGAATGTCGCTCTAGGTTCAACATTGTTGATAGATGCTTTCAACTACGTGGACGAAGGAAAGAACGATCTACTCTCTAGATTAGAGAGATGATCAACTCTCTATTAATAGCATTTCAATCTTGGCACAACTAGATTCTCTACGTTCAAAGAGAAAGATCAATGCGACCAAGCTTCTCGTGAATGATTTGCGAGAGCCAAACCATTTAATCCTAGAGAAGAAGAATTTTGTAACTAAGATCTAGATGTTTCAAGAGCAAGCGCTCCTAAAGTCATTTGAGATGTAAGCCTTGTCACGTTGAAGAAATCGCATCCGAATTTGGCTCCCTTCTAGATATAACTCTTAACTCTAATTTAAATATCTTATCGTTTCTTCTATTTCATTATGTGTCATTAAGTTGTTACTAAAAGTGATGTGATAAATCACGAAGATCTTACATCTAATTTTTAAGTGTTTAGAATTAGTCTCTAAAGTTAATATATATAGTGGGGTGGAAACGTAGACATGACTATGGAGTTGTTCAAGTTTAGGAGAGTATTCTAGAACATATCTAATTGTCGAAATATGCTTATACGTTGTCTCTTGAACGCCAATTTGTTCGCACTACGAAGAGCGATCGACTTCTAGCTATTAGATAGAGAAAAGAGAGCACATCTAAGCTTGCTATGAGACGTGTTCGAGCACATGAAATGAAGTGAGAACATGAGAGAAGTCACTATGATGGGACAAGGCCTTGACTTTCGTCGAGCTAAAGCACTCGTGCGAGAATCTGCTATCATGCACTAGAAAAAGGTGATTCCTTTCATGATCATAATTTGATCACATTTCGATTACGAGAATCTCGTTCTCTAGATCAAACAAGTCTTATTAAGCATAACGCGTTCTACTAAGATGACGATCACGAAAGCGATTAAACGTTCAAATTTTTAGAATACGACGCTCATTGTTATCATTGAAGGGTTCGCAATTGATGTTGAGATATTCATTTCAATTACGACTTTAACACAAGAGGCACCTCAAAGCTAACTAGATTATGCTATCATAGATAGAGTTGTTGCCATATCTATCTTTTAGTTTGTGCTTAATGATGTTACTCGAATCGCAATCGTAAAAGTAGAATTGAACTTTGTTAAATATAAGACGAGTAATGTTGTCGCCTATAAGACTAACGATACTTTTAGTATATGCATGTTTGGACCTTAGTACATGATCAACGTCTCACTTATACATAAAACGCCTTTGGAAGAATCAAGATGCGATTGACCTAATAGTTCTTAGGTTGTCACGCGAGTGATCAATATCTACTCACCTGCAGAGTCAAATCCGGTTTATGCTGCTTGGCAAAGGAGGAATGCACTTCAAGGATAATGAACATCTCTTCTAATATCGCATCATTTGCGAGAAGGGTGTATTGCAAAGGTATTTTGCGATTTCTCTATGAAAAGATGGGGTGACGACGCTTAGTCGTTTGGGTAGTTCCTTAGCTGTGCTTGACTTAGAATTCTATTCGCCGCTATACAGTTCTCCTCTATTTCTTTGCTGGTTGACAATATCGTCGTTTCTTGCAGTCCTGCTTCTCCACCTACTGTCACCCTGCTCCAATTCCGGCGCCCTGCTTCAATTCCGGCGCCCTGCTCCAATTCCGACGCCCTGCTCCAGTTCTGGCTCGCTGCTCCAATTCTGAGTCCCTGCTCCAATTCCGACGCCCTGCTCCAATTCTGACTCCCTGCTCCAAATCTGACACCTTGCCCTTCAATTCTGGCACCCCGCTTCGAGTTGGCACGGCGCACTGGAGCTGTTCGCTGCCTGATAATTCCGCCTCTCCCAGGGAGTTTGTCCCAGGGGAACCCTCCTGGGACTAAGAGGCAGCCAGGATGAGCTGGTACTAGGTCAATGACGGTCAAGCCTTGTTAATGGTCCTAGGAGGATCGGCTCAGGACAGATCTCCTAGGACAAATGGCGGTGCAATCAGCAGGTCTCTGAACCTTACTAGCCACCGCTTTCAATTCTGGCACCTCGCTCCAATTCTGACACCCTGGGCCTGCCCCCTGCTCCAATTCTGATGCCCTACTCCTATTCTAGCATTGTGCTCGGACTCTCCTAGGTAATTTCTCTCGGGAATAATCGCCTGGGCCTTGAACCAGCTTAAATGAGCCAATATTGGATCAGTTTGACTCAAGGTGTTTAAAGCTCTTGGAAGGATGGACTTAGGAGACTTCCCCCAGGGAACATGGTGGAAGTCAGCGAGCTCTTATTCACCACATAAGGAGGAACAATCCACAAGCCTTACAGCCGCTTCTACTCTGATCCTTAATCGCATCAATTTATTTCAGCATGGAAGAGTACGCGAACGAAGGGAAACCCTTTGACGATGAGGTCTATCGGACGATACGCAACTATCAGTCCCAAAAGCAGTCCAATTTGGAAATGCGATGGTGGACCCTTCTCTCTCCACATAGAGCTAGAAATTTAAAACAACTACTCCGACACAAGGAATTTACCCTTGCCTTTGATGCTTTCTTGAAGATACCTGCGCTCTTAACTAGGATAAGAATTAGTATTCTTCATAAGATGTTCGCGATAAGATGCGATAAGATAAATGCTTCGTCGTCGATCGATTGAATGCGCTCATTGATTGCTAGGAAATTATACGTTATCTTTGTTACACTAAGCAATGCTAGTTTGATCTATTTCAACAAGATAAGATCGCGATGATTAAGATGAACGAAGCTATCGTAGAAGCGTTGCAGCTTATCGCACCATGAACATCGACACTTGATGCCAAGATTCTACGTGATAAAATGTTGGGCGAGAAAATCTTTTGCAGTTTTAGCCAACAAGAACGCGAGGAAATCTAGATTAGGCTACAATTCTTCAAGAGTCTAATTTCTTCTTTATTCGAGTTCTTTAAGAACGTCAAATGTCTTGAAGCATGAGTTAACTGTTTAAAATGACTAGTATGTTTAGATTCGCGGGAAACACTCTTCACGACAATGAATAAGATATATATTGATATAAATTAGAGCGTAGACTCGACTTTGATGCAAGAAAACGAGACTACGTTCGAATTTGTGTTAGCAAACTTCGTTCATCAAATTAATCTAGAACATCGACAATTATGTGTCTTTGCTATGCGCTATTATCGTGAAATCCTAAAAAAACTTAACGAGAAGAATCTTTTAACAAAGTCAAGGGCCATGTTAGACATAACGAGATTGCGCGAGATGATTGATCTTGCTAATTATTTGGAATTTAAGTCGTTTAAGATTATAGTCTTAAAGCAATTTTCAAAGTTAGTAGACTTAACGATAGTAAAAGGAAACGAAAAGCTAGCGTTCGTCACGAATGATTTAGAGAAAATTAGAAAAAATAGATGCGAAATATTACATGCTTAAAATTACGAAGAGGATCGCAAGTTTCTATTTATTACTCATTTACATAACGATAGAGATAAACAATTTAAGGAAATCACGTTCTACTTTAGACTAAGATTCACGTACTTGAAGTTCTATAAGATGTTAAACGACTTCAATCTACAATAGCATCTTACTACAACGATAGAAAATTTATTATCTCTAGTTTTTCGTCTAACTCGATCGATTTATTCGTCAAGTGAAGATCAAACACGAGAGATTAAGCATATGAAGATTGATGAAGAACAAACAAAAGACACAATGATGCAAAATGAAGAGAGAGAGAAAGAGAAACAAAGATCTTCGTTTCGAACAAAAGATGATCTTGCACAAGAAACAACGATGCAACGACGAAAACTCTTGTTCGACGCAGATATGCTTAAGAAAAAAGAGTATAAACAAGAGCAATATTGGCAGAAGCTTAACGAGGACGCAAATGCTCTCGTGGAAGAGGAGCAAAGACTAGAACAAAAACGACAAAAGCTCTTGTCCAACGCAAGCACACTTGAAAAACAAGAGCAAGAGCAAGAACTTCATCGACAGCAACTTGTATAAGACGCTAGTACAATCAGAGAACAAGAGCAGGAGCAAGGACAACGACGACAAAAGCTCTTGTCTTATACAAACGTACTAGAAAAGCAAGAACAAGAACAAGAACAATATTAACAGAAGCTTATAACAGATGCAAGCGCATTCGAAGAACAGAATCAAGAAAAGAAACAGCAACGACAAAAGCTCTTGTCCGATGTAAGCACGCTTGAAAAGCAAGAGCAAGAGCAAGGGCAAGAACAATATCGGCAGAGGCTTGCAAGGGACGCAATCGTACTCAAAGAACAAGAGCAAGAACAAGAGCGACGAAGACAAAAGCTTATCTCCGACGCAAGCGCGCTAAAAGAAGGCGAGCAAGAGCAAGAACAGATGTATCTAAAGCTTATGGCGAACACCAGTGCCCTTAGGGAGCAAGAGCAAAAGCGAGAGGAACAACGTCAAACTCTTACGAGGGAAGAAAAAGAGCTATTGAATCGAAAGCAAAGGCAGGAGGAACAACAACAAACACTCGCGACGAACGCAAGCGAGCTAGCTTTACAAGAGCAAAAGTAGAAGGAACGAAGAAACACTCTCGCAACGATCGCGAACGAGCTTGTGAACCAAGAGCAAAGGCAAAAAGAACAACAAAAAGAGCTTGCGAAGTACGCAAGCGATCTCGGGAAACAAGAACTAAGGCAAAACGAACAACGAGAAAAACTTATGGCAAACATTAGCGAGCTACACAAAAAAGAGAAACGCCATAAGAAGTTAAAGAAGAATAGATTGAAGCAGAAAAGAGAGCAAGAGAGCGTGGAGCCAAAGGTATTGGGGGGTAAGCAAGATGAGTCAGGAACAATCTAGAAGAGAGACGAGCGAGATATGGGAGAGCTACAAAGACAAGGTCAAGAAGAACTAATAGATCTTGAATTGCCATCTCCCTTAGAGTTCGAGTACGAAGGAATATATGCTAATCAAAGTGCACCTAAAATACGAGCGAAGAATTATTCAATAGACGTCGTCTAGAAAGGTGGTATTCAAGTGAATATTTTAGCACCCAATGAGGAAAATAATTTGGCACAAGAGCACGGACCACAACAGGATGGAGCGCAAGTGAAGAGCCAAGAGGATAGGCTAACGGATGAAGCCCAAGAGGATAGATCATATGAGCCTGAGGTTCAAGAGACGGGCCAAGAGTATGGAGTGCAAAAGGGGGGCAATGAGCATCAAACGCAAGACGACGAGCAAGAGGATAGAGCCCACGAGGATGGAGCCCACGAGGATGAAGTACATGAGGATGAAGTATATGAGGATGGAGCATATGAGGATGCAGTACATAATGATAAGGCCCAAGGCGATAAGCAAGCGGACGAAGTCCAAGGAATTCTCCAGGAGGATAAAGCATATATGGAAGGGCAAGATGGTGGTGCGTATGAGGATGACGTACAAGAGTATCGAATATGGAAGCGACGAATGATGACTAAAGAAAGCGACGATGATGCAGCACTTCGAGCATTGCAAATACGAGAAGGGCGAAAATCTGTGGAGAATGGTAAGTATTAACGACTTAACAGATTTGGGTTCTCGAATCATGATATGAACCCCAAAGGTGACACTTCAATGGATGGCATTGAAAAGGGAGAGAACAATCCCATGCAAAGGAAAAAGTCCCAGACGTTTCGTTGGCAACAAAGACAGGATTTGTAGGCACAGCAAAGGGCTACAAACGCAACGACAATAGTGATGACGCAAAACCCAAACGGTTCAACGAGGCTTACTTCTAATTTTACTTATGAAGGCCCACAGATGCTCTCTTGGGCTACATAGTCTGCAATATCAAATAGATGCGAACACATGTTATCAAGCCTTCTAGTATGTATATCACAAATTCCTCGCGATCACGCTTTCGATCACTGTCTTTTCATAGCTATGAATAAAGCACGCTGCAATATCGTGTCAAACTAGCCCGCTAATCCAAAAAAGAAAAAGGACGTGCTCAACATATTAGGGTATGGCCAAAACCGTGCAATTGTAGTAAGTTAAGGAGGCACGCTATATTGGTTTCGAACGTTATACGCTTTGAACTCACTACCTAGTTGAAGGAAATGGCATGAAAGATCATCGGCAGCTCGCTGACTCTCTTCTGACGTCCGCATATGTCAAAGCATTCATCCCTATCGCTGCTACGGCTGCGTATACATCATCGGTGGCTGCCGCTCCGGAGCAGCATACTCTCCATTCTCCTTCTCTTGCGCTTTCACCTCCTTATCCTCTTGCACCAGCGCGCAGCAACCACAGAAGCAGGAAATAAGGCAGTCGCTACAGCCATTGCCCTTGATGTTATATTGGCGACGCATATTGCTCCGGCTAATCATTTGGCGGATACCTTGGAGGGAGCAGAATGAGAGGGCGCAACAGCTCATACACTAACGGCAGGAGGAGTTAGTAGGGTATGATTTATAAGGCGTAAGAAAAGAAGACGTACGCTGCCGTTGCAAAACGAAGCATCACGGTTGTCATCCCTACGACCCTGCGTTTTACCGTAAAGAATACATGGGCACCAGGTGGCCAAGCAACCTAGTGTTGTTATAGTAGAGTACCTATTTTGTGATCTTAGGGACTCACATGTGCCGATAGGATTGAAGCAGTCAAATAGCGCATGGTTCCATGACCCCGACATTGCTAATACTTCGATAGTTGTTGCGTTAGGATTCAAGGAAGATCAATCACTTCGAATTTTTAGAAGAGAATACAAAAAGCAAATAACAGTTCAACAAGAGAGCGGTGAGACATAGATTTAGTATATATAGGTGTCTCTAATCCTCAACAATGATTGCGCCTAGCTCCACAGCCAAGGCTTCATTCCTAGTGGAGAGCGAAGTCCAATTATGATCCACGTTGTTTCGGAATTGGATGCGCCTCCTGGCTCATCCATTTCGGACTCCCCCCTCCAATTTTGGCTCCCTGCTCCGATTCTGGCTCCTCTGCTCCAGGACCGGCTCCCCGGCGTCAGAAATGGCTCTTTGCTCCAAAAGCTGATCCCTTGCTCTAGATTTAGCGCCCCACACGCAGCAATATACTGGTCAAAGAGATCGCGATGCCACTAGACGAAGAAGGCCAATTTCCATCTCTGATATTCCGTAATATTTCCTGGCTGTATCTGCCTAAAGAGCTTACAAGTATATAGCTGAATGCGTGAGGAGTAGTATGTGGAGGATAGAGTACCGAATTATTCACATAGCTTGACCTCAGACGAGTCTTGCGCATGTCGCGCCGAGCAGTATAGTGGAGAAGTCTGACGTGCTGGTTTCTGTCTTGAAGTGCAAATTTTTACATTTCACCGAATATCAACTATTTGCCTTCTGGTTTACCAAATCCTTCCAATCGCAGCTTTAGTCGTTCTGTTAGCCTAATGACCTTGTTCATCGGTATATCCTAGAGGAGGATCGTAGATCATGGGCTCTACAGCAAGGCAATAAGCCATGGCAATCCAATAGTACCCCAAAAGTTAAATCTTTTTAACGAATATAATGGCATTGAGTCGATGGAATTGACTTTCGTGGTCGTAAGTCATGAATGAAAGATCTAGCGACATAGCGTTTGCCAAGTCGACAATCGTTTTAGTGATCTTGGAGTGATAGTGTTTGCGGCGCGATATCTTCTCCAGCGACGCAGTCAATCGAAGACAACCCTCACTTGAATTAGCATCCAAAGGGGAAGGCACTCGACTAGGAGAAAAGGAGATCTTTGACATAATTTCGGTTTGTCTCCCTATGTACGCAGCGCGGCTGTCACGCATTTAGGCGAAGTCTGATGTGATGATGGAGTAAAGGACGAAGACTTCCAGAACGGTGCGAATATATGAGAAATCATCCTCGTTTTCGGCAACGCATATCTTCGTCGTAAGGAGTTCCAAGCGGTATATAGCGGACCATCGATCGATCGAAGCAAAATTTTCGACGTAGCAGAGTGAATACAGGTTAAGGTCTCTCTGCTTTGATCCTCATAATGGCTATTGGATATCATATCCAGTCGATATATTTGACGCTGACCAGCTAGTGTTCAATTTGTTTTTGTTTTAATCTCGCTATGTGGATTCGAGTGTGAGATGACCCTTGGCTAAAGCACTAAGCATTCTTGCTGGACCCTGAATCGATTGCCAAATTGAATCAAATGCTGGCAGTTGATTCGGTTGTCGTAGATCCTCTACTGCGACGGCCAGTCCCATCAGAAATCGAGTGGTAGGCCAAGGTCTTTGATTGGCGCAGGACCAGCAGGCGGTCAGAGCATGTTGGAGATTGTTTTTGGATAGCGTTTAGGGGCCTATGACGAGGGTGTCTCTCTCAAGTTTTTGGTCTTTTACTCACTAACCATCTATCCAACTGACGCCATTGCGAGTCTAGGATTGGCCGTCGTACAATAGCGAGTTCATTGCCAACGATTCTAGCCTTTAGCTGAATAAAATTCGACCGCCTTAACAACAGTCCTTCTAGTCTTCTCGAAATCAAAGACTTGAGCGTGATCCAGATGTTCAAAGCAGAGTAGCTCAAGTCCAGATCCTGTCCAGGGCCTATCTTTCCATGCTCCTGTATAATCCCGGACTGTTTTGGTGAAGGTCACCTTTTCATCCTCGTTCATTACCCGCGGCGCCCCGTCAATTGCCACGGGTTCCTCCGATGAAGAGGCCATAAGATATCGTCTCACAGCCTCAGTATCCACTATAAGATCTTTGCCACTTAGTACAACCGTAACATCTCTGCCCCCTCCACTTTTAACCCCCTTTACCCCTAAATCCTCCTTCCAAATTATATTATCGCTCCAGAAAAACCTTCTCGCCAAAGAATGCGCCACTCCCATATCCTTACTCCCAAAATACGACAACTGGTGCTCGTTTGCGCGCACGGGCCGGCGAGCTGTGAAGTTGTATGCGACGTCAGGCAGGTGGAGAAGGAAGGAGACAGGATCGATCAGGACGACAGGACCGATGAGTGAGGCGGTAAGGAGAGATTTGAGCAGGTGCGTGGAGATTATGGAGCCGTAGGAATGGGAGACAAGTATGAATCTGCTCCAGCCGTGGTGTTTGACAATTGCCTGGATTTCACGGA
>JAABUL010004845.1_pt1 | contig 17462 bp, 16 predicted proteins | sample 5559151 | NCBI WGS metagenome assembly JAABUL01 (sample SAMN10711876, study PRJNA513368) | rock metagenome | isolation source: Antarctica rocks | place: Antarctica: Victoria Land, Pudding Butte sud | reverse complement strand
GGTATTGTTTGGTAGGGTTGAGGTGGGATGGAGGGGGGGTGGAGGAAAAAGAAAAATAGGAGCAGGAACAGGAGCGTGGCAGCGAAGCTGGAGAATTTTGAAAACGAGGCGATTTTGGTGGAAAGAGAAAAAGACGACCAGATTTGCATTAGTTTCGGAACTGATCGAAAAAGCTCTTTCTGACCCTTCGCATCTCACTCTCATCCGCCCCTTCTTTCCAACTTTGACTCTGTGTGATATCCGCCTTCTTGCTTTCCTTCCCCGGCGGGGATTTCGGTTGTTGAACCGAAGCTTCTACGGGTTTGGTTCCTTTATCCCATGGACGGGGGAAGTGGAGAAAGTGGGATTAGAAGGGTGAGGAAAGGATGTGATTGGGACGGGGTGGGTTTGAGACGTTGTTGATTGCTATAACAGTTAGGAGGGAGGGGTGGGGAAGGAACTTGGGGAAGATGGTATGAAGTTTGGCCTTGAAGTCTGAAAGTTATGGGAGATGGTAGTGAAGGCTGTGGGGAGGGTGGGAAAGATTTGAGATTGAGGAGATATTGAGAGGAAGCTTGAACTGCGCTCTCGATTTGGTTGAAGTGGTTTACATTCGACGCTGAAATGGTTGATGCTGCTGTCTTTGTAATAGAAAGAGTTTGGGGGCGCTGATATGATATATGTGTTTGATTCTCAAAGGAGGTCGCTTAAGAGACGAGAAACTACTTGCCAAGCTGCCGATAGATTCATGACCATCATCCCGGAGACGAGTTTAATAGAGTGACTTGAAGATCCACAAAATAACAGAACAAGAGGTTCAATAAGGATCTAAAAAAAGTAATACTGGGACTCGATTTAGCACAGCCATTGGATGAAGAGTAAGCTTCCGAGGGGCGTCAAATCACTCTTTATTTAAACGCTCTGTTTCCTGCTTCCAAAGTCAGAAGTTGCTCAAGGATCTATACCTTACCCTTAACATGACAAAATTTAGACACTTGCCATGATCTGTTCTCGAACCAGAAGCACCTCTCACATAATGGCTACGGATTTGTGAAGACTCGAACGTCTAGTAGTGTGGCGGCAGAGGATCGACAGCACCGGTTAGTCTCTGCAGTCTCGTGCATAGCTGGCGGGACTGTTTGGATCGGGATCTGGAAGACTTGGGTGAAAATTTTTGGTTACATAACGACTTCTCACGAAATCATGGACGGAGAGAGTGGAATGGACTCTTAAGCGTACCTTGACTCTCTTTGGATGCGAGCCATGTTCATGGGTATGGTGACAACATTTCTTTTTTTGGTATGGACTCCTCTTTACCGTTAGGAGAGTCTTATAAGGAGAGCTCTAAGCGACAAGCAGAGAATGACGTCAACGGTGACAGCTGAGCCGCCGGAGTATCAGCGAATTGTGAGTAACGAAGCAGGCCTTAAAGGGGAAGAAGACGCTATTGAGGGGTACTGGGATACCATAGTCCTTCTCCTTGACGATATTAGAATGACAACGAGAAGGATGTTTGCTGGATACAGAAAGGAGGCACAGGAGGGGAGAACGAAGCCCAGTTATGATAGGAGATTATTGAGGACAAGTGCTAAAAGATCAGCGGCAACTGCAAGGAAATCGATGAATGAGGTTCTAGACATGTGGACGGACATCGAGAGGGAGATTAGCGACTTTGAGAGACGAGTGTGTGGTAGTATGAGTCTGCATCCGACTTTCTCTTGCCACCAAAAGAATACTAGGGCATTTTTCTGGGTGCTTAGGACTATGGATAGCAAATCGAGAAACTCCCATGTTCAGCATCTTTGTAGCCTTGACTAAAAGTACGTTGTTGGACTCGCGAATCTTCGTCGCTGTGACATTTGTCCTCGATGAAGAAGATGGAAAAACATTTGCTTGCTGCATCCAGATTTTATGCAGATATATATATTATTTGTGCAGCCGAAACCTCCGGAGATTGCCCAGCCTCGCGTGCTTAATATCTTCTTCCTTCCCCACGTCATGCGCACAACTAGACATTCCCATACTCTGTACAACAAATTTGTTCAACTGATACAGTAGAGTGCGTAAATAAAGCCCTCACAATGGGCTTCTCAACCCGCTTCCTCCGCATCCCGCGGCCCCAGGTATCTCCCCCATGGCCCCCCTCCGACCCAAACCTATACTGATCACCCCCTTCTAGACATTTCTCTACCTAATGTCCCTCCGCACTGGCACAGAGCTAATAACCCTCTCCCTCTTGCTCAATAAAATTTCCGGCCTCTATGGCCTTCTCGCCCTTCTGACCGGCCTCCATCTCTCCCCTCTGCAACTCTCAATGTATATCTACAGTCTTCTCGCTCTTCTCCTAACCGCTCTGCTCTCTCCGTATATCCGAACACAGTCACCGTTCCATTGTTTGGCGCTCGCAGGGTTCTATGTTCTGGATAGCGTGATTAATGCAGCGTACACGGCGGCGTTTGCTATAACGTGGTTCTTGGTTATTAGCCAGCATCATAGTGATGCGGCTGGGAAGAAAGCACCCGGCGCAGGCGGCGAGACTATTGATGATACTGCAGGATTTACGTCTCCCGAGTACAATGTTAGTCATGTGGATGTTGCAGTGGCACCGGATCAAGGCGTTAGCGCTGGACAAGAAGCTGTAACCATCGGACAGCCTGGATTCACGACCTCGGCCTCTGGACCAAGTTTGGGACATGGATTCCTGCAGTCTGAGAGCATGAGCAGTGTGGTGGTTATCTGTGCGTTGTGGGCTATAAGGGTTTATTTCATCCTAGTAGTGCTGAGTTATGCGCGCCTCGTTTTACGCCAACATATCGCTGTTACATCTAGAGCGAACACGGCGCTGCACACCGGTAGCAAGTCGTCAGCGTATCTGGAGAACCCGTTCGCGCAGCATCTACCAGAGGGGAAAGGATGGCAAGGACGATTGGGTAGAATTTTGGTGCGTGTCGGGAAGGGGTATTGGTTAGGTAGCGAGGAGGCGGACGATGCGTGGATGAATGGGGAAGTGGCAGCAAGATTTAGGAGGAAGGAGGCGCAGGCGGATGCGGGACCGCCGGGCGTCATCGAGAGGGAGAGGAGAAGGAGAAGTGGAACGGGTCCTCCACCGCCAATGCCGCAGTTGACGGGAGGGCAGGGGCAGTATTTGAGGGTGGAGCAGGCGGGAGATGGGAGGTAGTGAGTTTGGTGGTGGAGGTAGATTGGGGGGGTGGTGAGGGGGTAGTTCGCCGTCGAGACAAGCTTGGACTTGATTGGAACCAATATTGGAGCTGAGCTTGAGGAGTTATATCTGCATTGGTTCGGCGTTGGCGGCAGTCCTCTGGGGTTCTGCGTACATTTACAAATAAACATTGGATTAACTGTATCACCCTGCTGTACTGTAGTCCGCAAGCTGCCCGATCGATCTACCCGCCTATGCAAACCAGAGAAGACCCTGCTACCGTCCCCCGTCGATTCAGAGACGCCGTGCCGACATGCAGTTTTCCCAGTAAAAGTGTACAATCGCTCGCAAATACAAATAAACTCGACATGCCCCAACGACGCTGATATCGCGCTCACTGTACAGTAGCCATGAGGCAAAAACCCCCTGGCGAAGTCCCACAGAGCCTTAGCAAGCACATGACTCGTTGGTTTCCGGTTTCGTGGGGTTGATATTCACATCGATCACTGTCCATACGGTCAGCCATGCTCTCCTCCGGATTTCCTTCCTGAAGAAATTGTGAGTTCCACTCACTCGTACTCTCGCCCCTGTCTCCCTCCCCCTCCATCCCCGGCAGCGCCTGCGCAATCCTTCTAAACAGCGCTTTCACATTCGCGCCCACCTTTGCGCTCGTCTCCACAAACAGCGCCCCACACCTCTTCGCCTCCTCCTCGCCCATCTGCTGCGTCACCTCCCTCTTATCCCCCAGATCCGTCTTGTTTCCCACCAAGACGATTATCACGTCGTTGCCGCGCTCGCCCCTGACGTCGTCGACCCATTTGCGAGTGTTTTGGAAGGATTTGAGAGAGGAAATGTCGTAAACGACGACCGCGACGGAGGAGTCGCGGATATAGGAGGGGATGAGGGAGCGGAAGCGTTCTTGGCCGGCGGTGTCCCAGAGCTGGAGGCGCACGGTGCGGTCTTCGAGGTACATGGTCTAGAGGGAGAACGCGGGGTTAGGGCAGGAGCCTGGAGAGAAGGAATGGAGGGGTGGGTACCTTGGAGAGGAAGTCGATGCCGATGGTGGCTTGATACATGTTGTCAAAGGAGTCGTACATGAAGCGGGTTATGAGGGAGGTTTTGCCGACTGAGGGGTTTTGGGATCAGCTTTCTGGACACGTACACTTGAAGCGCTTGTGGTTGGGGCGCACCGCTCTGTTCACCCAAAAACACCAGTCTGAACGATGAGATGGTCAGTGTTTGTGAAAGCTGCTAGGTGTTGATTGCCTCACTTGAACTTTTTCAGAGGGTTCGAATACGACCCTACTGTTGATTGTGTCGTCATTGTCGAGGGGGAAAGATTAGAGAAGCCTTAGGCAATAGACATTAGCAAGACGGGACTCGACAGGTTGAAGTAGTAAGTCCTTCTATAACTGTCAATGTTGCGTTCAGGAGACGGGCAGCCCCCCTGCCCCAGATGTTTAAGGTTCTTTGAAGGAAGTCGGTGAACGGGACGCCATGCTCCGACCGGATAGACGAATTGCGTTAGTCGATTGCGGCAGCTTAGTCAGGGGCTTATCGATTGCCAGGTGGTTCACCCACAATTTTTATGTCCCAGTATAATACATACAACATCACCTCTAGTTTGCAAAGCATGGAGCTGTCCGTAGCTGCACCCCATCAGCACAATCAGCCGTCTCGTAAGGGGAAGAAAGCCTGGAGGAAGAATGTGGACGTCTCAGACATTCAGGCGGGCCTTGACAATGTGCGAGATGAGGTGATCAAAGGGTTAGTGTAGTCTCAACAAATGGTCTAGGTTTCGTCGTTGGAATCTCTGACGAACGGCCTTCTCTATAGTGGCATCATTGCCGAGAAGCCCTCGGAAGCACTCTTCACGCTCGACACGACTGGATCAAGCGAGATACGTAAATCCTACAAATTCAACAAAACCCTCAAAGCGGATGCGATATTAGGACTACGTTCAGCAGTACTAGCTGTTGATAGTCACAAGCGTTCTGGTGTCACAGATGGTGTGATTGACCCGAGCAGTAAGAGGCGGAAGAAGAATGGAGTTAGTCCCAAAGAACTCGAGCGTTTAAAAAGTGTTGCGTATGGGGGTGCTGCTGTATCTAAAGACGTTGTTAATTTGGATGACGCTGACTACGATCCCTGGGTTGTCAAAGATGAGGAACAAGATCCGAGGTTTTCATACCTCGAGAAGGCAAAATCTATCAAAGCGCCTCAAACATTAAGGGAGCCTCCGATCTCTCTCGTGTTGGGGGCCGATGCTCTTCCCGCAGTGACGAAGCCAAAGGGCGGCCTAAGTTACAATCCAGAATTTCAGGAATGGGAGCAAGTTCTAACGGAGGAGGGCGCTGAGGAGGTCGAAGCTGAAAAGAAAAGGCTGAAGGAAGCAGCATTGGAGCAAGAGAGGTTAGACAGAATCGCAGCCGCTCGGGACGAAAGAGATGACTACCAAACGGAGGATGAGAGTGCATGGGAGGGGTTTGAAAGCGAGTATGAAGGCGGCGAGTGGCTGAAAAAGCGCCGGCCCGAGCGGAAGACCCCTGCCGAGCGGAACAAGGTCAAGAGACGAAAGGAGGCGGAGAGGCAGAGTAAACGAGAGGCTCCAGCGAAAGCGAGAGCACTGCAGGCCCAGAAGATTAAGGACATCGCGGAAAAGATTGAAGCCGAATCTAAGGCGAAGGTTGTTGCAATTGTCGAATCTAAAGAAGCAGATGATCGAATACTAAGGCGGAGAAAGCTGGGCAGAGATACGTGAGTGATCCGTTGAGTTATCCTATGTATTCTGCTAATATTAATACAGTCTCCCAGAGCCTCCTTTGGAACTTGTACTGCCTGATGAGCTTCAGGAATCACTACGTCTTCTCAAGCCAGAGGGTAATCTACTGAAGGATCGATTCCGGAGCATTCTTGTCAGAGGCAAGGTTGAGACCCGAACACCTATCAGTCAGCCGAAGAAAGCGAGAAGGACTTATACGGAAAAGTGGACGTACAAAGATTTTAAAGTTCCTACGTAGAGGAGTATTAGATCCGAACAATAGCTGAACTAAAATCGAACTTTGCGTATGACATGTTACGCCCGAATCATATTCAATAATTGTTTGCGACTCAACACATCGTACTACAATCTTGTTATCACTCTGCGCGCTCTACAACTTCTATGCAAAGTGAGCAACAATTCTGGCTACCCGGTAATCTCCCACTAAGTTGAGCTGCCAAGCCACTAACCTGATCAGGCGCATCGTGAACTTCACTTTAAGACGACATCGTTCGAATCGTTCAGCTTCGAGTCATTCAAAACAACCCCCGAACTAGCCTCGCAAAGACCGCAGCTAACCCGGTACTTTAGCAACTGAGATATTAGACGATCCTTAAACCTTCAAATCCACTATACGTATGTCAACTATCGAAGATGGTCACGAGCGCGAATCAGCCGAAGCACCGGCCGAGCATACTGGCGTAGACGGCAGCGTTGGATCAGATACCGAAACAGGCAAAACTACTGCTCCAGATGCTTCAGTAAAGGACGTATCAGAGATCAAGCATCATGCCCGTTCCAATTCGGTCAAGAAACCTACCACGTTCAAGGCAGTTTCCGTCACGAAAAATTTCCTTGCCAAGGCCAATCCAGCCCCAGCAGCCAAAGGCAATGGCGATAAAGGTGGGACAGCCAAACCTACTTGTACGAAACTGTTGGCTGACATATGCAGCTGCCTCACAAACGGTAGCCTCTGGAACCAGCGCACCGCTGGTCCCTCGACCACGGCTTGTCGCAAAAACTGCTAGTGGCCAGCAAGCATCAGCCCCCAAGTCTACGAATGTAACGTCCAAGAATGGCGGTGGAAGTGGACCAGATCCGCTGCAGGTGTGGAACAGGAACAGACGTACGGGTGCACCTTCGCAATCTGGGACAAAAATACTAATGTCATGTGCAGCGGCTGCTGCAGCAGCACCCAAGCATATTGTAACAGACGAAGAGCTCAAACAACAATATGGCATACACCTCGCTACGAGGCTTGAGGCAGATGGCGATGGTAAGGAGGCCAAGTGGGCCGATATTGACGATGACGAGGATGATTGGGCGCCGGAGACGATCGAGTGGAATGATGGAACAAAGATTACGCTTCCACCAACCGACACTGCTTCTATCCATGCGCAAGAACAAGCTGCAGCTTTGGTATCGCAACAGAAACAGGACGAGGAGGCGATTTCAAAAATGTCTTCACCGAAACCTACCACCATCGTCGGACCAAATGCTACAGTTCTGAAACTCGGTTCTACCGCGCAGCTAAAGGCCGGTGGATTAGTACTCAAGGCTCCTTCCGACAAGCCGACATTAGTTGCAAAGCCATCTGCTCCAACGCCTGTAAGGTCGCCGTGGGCCTCTTTACCGCCAGTCGACAAGGTTCCCCCTATACCAATAAATCCTCCTTCACAACAATCTACCTCTCGGTTCGAACAGAGTGACCGCCGTGGTTCTGAAACCGTGCCTCTGTCCGCTGCTGTGCAAATTGCAGCTGATTCCTTTACTCGGACAAGACGCGACACCCCAAACGGCAATCCAGGACAGTTGTATAATTCTCAGTCTGGCCAATATGAACCTGTCAACGGTGGTAGACGTGGCTCAATGCGCAAAGAGCAGAACTTTAGACCTCCAGCATTGCTCCAGCGGCCAGCGAACACAGACCAGCATGGTCCAGCGGAGCCATCAGCTGCTTTTCAGACTCACCGAAGCCAACAAGATAATGGCATGTGGGACCGAAGAGCTTCTTCAACATTTAGTGGCGATAGTGGGCCTCGTGATCGACGAACCTCCATGAGTAAAGGTTCTGATCAGTCTCGAATTCCGAACGATATCCTTCAGCAGCGACGAGAGTCAGAATCTTTGCAATCGCCTTTGACTCCCGGATCTGTCCAGGCCAAACTTTCTCATCGTGACGGCTCACAGCCGCCACTAGTGCCTCATTCACAACAGTTGAATGAAGGTAGCCTAGCGTCGGGATCACCGCAGCAATCTAAGAGCTCACTTGCAGGTAACACAGCAGCGCCTCCTGGCCAAGACGAGTTTAACGCTCAGAAGCAACTCATGCGAGAGAAGCGTGAAGCGGCAATCAAGCGAAAGAAAGAGCAGGAAGAAAGGGAAGAAGCCGATAAAAGGGAGAGAATTAGGATAAAGATGGAATCATTGGGAATGTCGCCGCTTACAGAGAGGAAGGAATCTAAGAAAGAGATCCTGAAAGAGACGGAACACCTAGACATCGAAAATAAGCAAATCGAGAAGAGAGAAGTCGAGGTAGACAGGTCCGAGGATAAAGGGTTTGAGGCTGAGGAACCCGAAGTCAATGAAGTCGAGGAAAAGAAGGACACTCTTACTGAGACCGTTCCAGCCCGAATTAGGTCACAAGGCCCTCCCACGAGTGCTTCTCGTTCACCCCCGAAGCCTCCTGTTCCTGATGCTTCTGGGGCGCCTAAACAATATGGTATGATGAAAGTTCACGGCCCTCCGTTGACTAATGGGATACCACCAGGTGAACGGCCTTTCACCGAGAAGGTCAAACTTTCTGGGCAACATGTCTCGCCGCCTCAGCATGAAACTTTACCCAAACCAGCCGAGGTGATAACACCAATGGTCAATGGAGATCGAGACGTAAGCAAGCAGCATCCAGAGCCTCTAATTCCGAAGTCACCTATCGCCAGGAACCAAGATCTCCGAGCACCAAGGCAGCAAACATGGAAGAGCGTACAAAGCGAAGCCGACAAATTTTCGGGCTGGAATGGTGCAGGCATGACGACTCACTCCTCCCCAGTAGGTAATCTCTGGGGTCCACCTGCTAATCAGAATGCGCTTGGTAATGGAACCTTTGACCGAAATGTACAGAGGCCACAATCGAGACAGCCACCATATCAAGAGCATTACATCTCGCCAGTCCCTCAACCAATAGGACCTCCGCGACACCTGCAACGGCCGCGTGAATCTCAGGAATCAAACCGAGTGCAAGAGATGGCTTCGGAACCTGTGGTAGAAGATTTTCAAACAGTCCCATCATTCCCATCATCAGAAGCTCCACCAGCAGTCCCAAGAAATCGTCCAGATCCCGCAGATCAATTGGCGAGCAGAGAGCAACCGCTGAAGCCTTCGCATTCTAGTCCTACGTTACAGCCGAAGTTGCAACCCATTGGTGATCAACTATTACGAGGACCGGATCAGCAGAGATCAACCTTAGCTGCGTGGGGCAACTTTCATGCTACGTCAATAAGGGATGATGCCGAAAAGAGGAATCAGGCTGCCCAGGCAAATGCAGCACGACTTGCAGAGGAAGCTCGGACAGGTGTGCGACATGAAATTCAAATTCCTGTTATGAACGAGACGTGGCGCCAGATCAAAGTCGATGATCAAGCTAATCAGCGCAAGGTCGTCAGTGTTGCAAAAGAATTGAGTGTCCCAGGCTCTGCGGTTGGGCCCTACATGAATGGAGATGCCCGAAGTATGCCATTTGGGGGTTCTTCGTTTATCAGTGCCACTAATGGCGCAGGTCGCAGCTCCCGTTTCTTCCCTGGCGTAGGACAAGGCATGCATGGACAGACTCCGCGTGCTGCAAGCTACACTCTGGGCTTCAATCGATCTCCATCACCTCCGCCTCCTGAGATTGGTACTCATCCAGCCTATGCCCGCGATCAGGACCGTCCGGTAGTAAATCTACCTTTCGCGAAACCTAAGCCTAAGGTTAGACTTCCTCCGTCATTCATTACGCCAGTACAGCCCCCAATGGCAGAGGTGCACGTCATGCCACTGAGAGCCGTCTCGCAACCGTTAGTGAACAATCCTACATGGCAGGACAGATTCAATGGACTGCTGGGTGTTAAGAAGCCTTCGCCTGAAAGAAAATTTGCTCATGTTGCTGAGTTTTCATCGACCAAGGTCGCTCTTGAAGTTCCCTCGGCTCAAATTTCCGCCGCTGTTTCTCTTCCTCCCCAGGACGAGACCGTCATTATAATCGAAGAACCCGTGACTTCAAAGGACATGGAGGATGAGGAGGCTTTATTCGAAACTCGCGAATTTGGAGATCTTCCTGTTATCAAAATCCCTACACAGGTCCCTGAGACAGGATGGCAGCCCGCGCGACCACCAAAGAGCCGAGGCCAGTCTAACAAGCCCACTAAGCCGGTTGAAGCCTTGAGCAGAGACTCATTCGAAGAGAAAGCCGATAAAGTCTCTAATGGTATATTAATATTTGTGTACATGCCTGGTGCGGCCCCGCAGACTCGGAAGCCTAAGACCATGCAGATGTCACACGGCCATGCGCCGAATAACCGCACACAACGTCCTCGACACGTTTCAGGTCCTCCAAAGACTGGAAAGCCTTACAAGCCGAGGGACAGCTCTGCAACTTATAGCTCTGCAAAACCGGCTCCCAACGGAGTCCAGAGGAGCCCAATGCAGAATGTCCCCTCTTCGTCTCCGAGAACTCCATTTGGCAAGAATATGAACACCTGGAGTGCTCGTGTTGCAGGGATGGCACAGTGACACTGTTTCCAAGCAGTTCTACGCTAGTAGTACGCCCAGATTTACTTCCGCTGCAGAGACCTCCGTAGCGGTCTATCCAGCAACATTGCATAACAAGATCCGATGCCATGTGTGCCACCCTTCGAACACAACGTCATCTCATCAGTTAGCCTTCCACTTTTCCAGTCTACCCAATTCATCATCCACCGTTTCCTTATCCCCTCAGTTTACGCAGTCTCTTGTTCTCCTCAAGATGCACATAAACATACCCGACAAAGAATCCTCGGGAATTATCAGCGAGCGTTTTCGGATTGTTCGCTGTGGGCTACCTGGGGTTGGCTCGGGCGCTTTGATGGCTTTAGATCCACACAACAATACTTTTCGCTTCCAATCCATCAGTTTGTACTCCTGTAGCTAGGTGTGTTACCTTCAGAGATTACAAGCTGGGAAGTTTATCTTAGGTTCAATCGAATATTGCATTTTAATCAGAATACGCTCGTGTCGTGAGGTCGTTGTGGGGATTAATTTCTTTTAGTCGTGCATCCGTCTCCTAAATCACGAACGTTTCTTTGGTTCAAAGTATACGAAATCTGGGACGGCCAAATCTTTTATATACCCTCACACATCCTCTTCTTGTAACCCACTTCAACCCATCCCCCCCCTTCCCCCCCACCAACAACTCACCAATCCCCACACCCCCTGATTCTTCCCAAAACCCCACCCCCCAAAAAGCCAAACATATTCCCCCTACCCCCGATCTCTCACCCAAACCCCTCCCATCACCTCACGCAACGATACCAAAATCTAACAACGATATCCGTGACACCCCCTGGGCACCGTACATTTCGTATACCTACATTTATCATAACATAATATCAGGATGATTGCGTGTATATTAGTAGGTAGTCTAGCTGGTGGAAGGGGGATAGGGTGGATAGTTGATCGTGGGGGTTGGAGTGGAAAGGTGTGGGGTGTTGAAGGTTTCGAAGGACGAGGCGGTAGATGTGGTGGTGGTGGTGGGGACATCCTCGAAAGGCAGGTGGGTGTTCGTAAAGAAAAAGAATCTAGGGGAGTATTTGACGTTTTGGGGACTGGGGAATTTGGGAGCCTTTGGGTGTGATTGATAGGGGGGGGAATGGAAGAGATTAGTCCGGGGTACGGAAGGGATTTCCGGTTTGATAGAGAATGGGAAAATATTACAGGATAGGGGAAGGGGGTTGGATGGTTGACTGGCTTTCTTTGCTAAGAATGGCGAGGACGATAGAGGGTACATTAATTGGTGAAGATAGTACATAAGGGGGAAATACAGCCTGGCTCAAGAGGGTGGGTGTCGTAAGTCTGACTGACTCCAGTCCCCAAAGAACTTCGCTCCTAATCACATCGATGTTCAGGACGGCAGCGTTGAGTAGATAATTTTAGGGGTATCAATATTCTTCTGATTTCCTAGCGTACAGAGCTTTCAAATCTATAGCAATAGCATATCACCAATTCCACGTCCTCGACGAAGCAGTAAAGACCGGCGGTTTCCACTGCAAGCGCTCTGGCTCGATCCTACGCTTCCCCTTGATTTTCTCTTTCAGCTTTTGTTTTTCTTTTTGTTGGAGGACGGCGTTTGTGAGGACGATGACGTGTTGACCTTTCTGATGGGGGTGTTAGAGGTAGTCCCGGAACGGAGTGTATATGAGGTTGATTCTAGGGCTGTGAAGGGTATGGAATAACGGAGTGGGGTGGGAAGACAGCTCACCGAGTATCGCAGCATATTCAAATTCTGCAACGTATGCAACACATCCGCTGTCGTCATCGCGCTCAGCGCTCCTATCTCCTCGACGCTGATCTCCGGCCCCCGGCCCTCCTCCGTCAACACATCTACGACCGTTTCAGCCCAGTATGCGCGATACCCGAGCAAGCCCAAATCACTCAAAGGCTTCTCCGGGCTTCCTAGCTTCCCTTCCCGCTTGCTGAGCTCGTAGCTAAAAGCTATCAAGAGTCTCCCGAAACCCTTACGTTGATATTGTGGGAGTGTAAGGATGCACGCCACATTGTAGCCCTCTGCGGACTCTTTTTCTTTGCTGAAGTAGCCGACTAGATGGCAGCCGTGGGAGTCACGGGTTGTCATGCAGTAGAAGAGGAAGGGGTCTACGTCGTAGTATAGGGTCTTGTGGTCAAGGAAGAGTTTGCTTAGAAGACATAGATTGCGGCACCAGCGCCGTTGTCTTCGGCCGTCGATTTCGAAGAATGAGACGTTGTCGTCGCGGTAGATTTCGTTGCCGGGTGGATGCAGCAAGGTGCATTTGGCGCGGTGTCTCTCGAAAGAAGTGACATTTTCGGAGTAGCTGAGACAGAATTCACAGATGTGGACCATGTCGGCAGCGGTGTAAGATGAGGGGTAGGGCGAAAAGTACCAGGGTTCCATTTCGTGCTGGCCCATTTGGATACGGCCAAGGTTTCGGACACGGGAGATTTCCGTTTGATTCTGGGTCAGGCTGCCGCCGGTGCGGAGTTTCTCGATTTCTTCTTCACGGGAGTATGGGGAATGAGGCGGAGCTGAGGCTTTGGCGGCTGCCGCAGCGTCTTGGATGTCGACGAGGTCAAGATCGGAGTCCTCGGGTTTTGGGGTTCCAGTAGTGAGTTCGGGAGCAATAACAGCTATCGAGGAGTCGCTGCCGGGGCGATTTTCTTTGCCGCCAATCAGAGATGGCCGGACAGCCTTCCCTTGCGCATTGCCGGTGGTCGAGGCTAACTCGGGAGTAGCTGAGCTTTTACGACTGGTAGTCGATGGTCTGGGTCGTTTCTGACCAGCAACGGCCTTTGGAACGGTCGCAGCTTTGGGGGCAGCAGACGCGGACTTTTGGCTTTTCTTACTTGGGGCTTCGGGGAGGGGCCATTCAACTTCTTGCGTGAGGTCAAGGCGAGAAGCAGGTACCCATTCTTGAGCGTATTAGATAGGACTGGGAATCTTGAAGACTTTGAAGGTCAGACTAACCATCAAGACGCTTGTTGAATTCTTCATAGTGAACACTACCCCGTAGTTAGAATAGCCTTGAACGGAAACCGAGGGCAGAATACTAGTAGACAGGCTGTCCCTTCTTGCTTTCTATGGATAAAATTTCCGCTTTGCGTTTCTCGCCATCCTAAGGTTTATGTCATTTTAGCAACATGTCGTATCAGGCGGCTGTTGCACAGCGCGCTGGAGCTCTAGTTTTCCGGATTCTTCACAGATAAGGGGCTGATATGGAAGATAGAACACGCAGTATAAAATGGATAGAAGCCAAAAGTGCAGAAAGGAAAGACTACTCTCAGGGACAGAGAAGACGGCGAACAATAAGCGAGCAGTACAAAATATAAGTCGAGCTCACCTTCTCCACAAATGCCTTTACACCGATCCTATCAACTAGGTGAGCGATTTATTTAACTCTTTGGAGCTATGCGACAACAATAAATCCCAATTTAGTACATACCTCAAAGTGCTGAGCGTCGCAATTCCCTTCTCGACCGGGTCAGGCGTGCTGGTACGATCTTGCGATGTATCTCTAGGTGCCATATTTTTCGCACAAATCCGTGGAATTAAAAATCGAACTACTGTGATGAAATATTCGCGATGTAGATTGTTGTTGATGGGTTCATGCCGGCAAGGTCCGCGGGTGATGTTGCTCGCGTCGGGGGTGGCGTTTGAAGATTATCTACATCTTTCATAGCTTTGGCTTTATGGTGTTAAATCTCACCACAAAGTAAAATCAAAGTCTCCAGGTGAAAGATTCCCATCTGGACGGCGGAAAAGCATGAAATTACAATCGTCGGCAAGACTGGGAGATGTCCAAGGTTCGTTTGCTTTGAACCCAAATTGCTTCCACCTTTGAACAACGCACTCCTCCAACCCTCTGAACCTCCGATCCTATACCCGGCAATTTTGGAACAAGTGCTACTGACTGCTCTAAATTCCATCTAATTCTACTGGAGATAGTGATCTAATCTCTGGATACAGGCGTTCTACAAACCGTACCGCGCACTTGTTGACTTCCATTGGCGATCAGTTCATTTACCTGGGATGATGTCGGCAGCAAACAATAAGGACCTCCGCATGTCCTACAAGATTGGTTATACCAAGGTGGGCGTTATAAACTTTGAACCTTACAAATCCAACCTTCTCCCACTATGGAGGTTTCACAACGCCGAGGCCGCTACAAAGTCTTGCCAGAACCTGTGGGAGATATTCCTCGATTACGATGAGCGAGGTGATTTCGTGGGGATGGACATGACGCGCAATATTATGCAGATGGGTATCATACGGGCGAGGAGGTATGTTAACTACAAAGGTGGGAGAGAATACGATGACGAGGGCAACATCCTTCCAAAAAGTGAATGCCATGAGGGGAAGAAAGAGATGGAGATGGCTGTTCGATTATTCCAGAGGCACTTAGCTCTTGCGGAGACACATCCGGGCTATAATGCGAAGAAGAAAGTATTTGTGAGAGAGAAAAGGGCATGGAATAACGAACGGCGAATAGAGGATGCTAAAGCAGTAAGAAGGTGGAAATACGCAGATTCAGGGATTGACAAGGAGGGACAGAAAGAACAATACAGCCGAGGGAGGTAACTCGGGATATGTGGGAAAGGGTTGATGGCACTGCAGCCAGTGCATGCCGAACGAAATGCTCCGCACCTCCTCCACCCTCCATGCCGCTCAACACCTGTTATTATGGCAAACGCTAAAGCGCATGCGAGCTCTCGTCATTGTGGAACGGAAAGAAAATCAAACCACCAACGATCTACAAACATCTCTTTACCAGGTCAACATGCCCTAACCTCACACGTCTTTTATGTTCTTAGTAGCTATTTGAAGAGCTCTCGGAATATTTGTCCATATCTTGAGAGCCGATCTGCATTGCCTCCTCTATTACCGCAATCCTTCGTCCGAGGACTGAAATAAACTATTCAAGGCGACCCTTCGTGCCCTGATATTCGTCCTTCTAGCACCTGCGTCCGCTGGTCTCACACTGTAGGTGTGTGCCACTTCCCAAATATCGGAGCATTGCAACAAATTGTCGCACAATTCTTTGCCGCAGCAACCTTATCGCGTCGTTCCTCCATCTCTCACCATCGGCAGAGCGCTTGATACGGTACAGTTGAATAACAGCAGTTACAGCTTTCGTGTAGCTGGCGCCGTTCGACTTCGAGGCCAAAGCACTGCAAGTCGTGGATCTGATGTGAATCAGGAATTATGTCACGAATTGTACGGACTCCAGGATTCGCTTGGCAGAATGTCTGGCATCATTTAGATTCTTAAGAATCTGAACACAGCCGCCGAGGGTCGGCAAAAAAAGTCGTTGGACACACCAAAATAAGCGATCCTCACCAAAACGCATATCAACCTGTGGAGAAGAGTTCTAATTTTCAAATGCTTTACACTCATGACTGCAGTCCGAAATCATGCTGATCTACATGTTAGATGCTTATGAGTTTTTCATGAGTTTTGGATAAGTTCTTAGAGACAAATACTTATGGATTGAGGTAAATTTTGGTGAGGATCAACTTTGGTGTCCAACGACTTTTTTTTGTCGACCCTGGCGCAGTCGTACTGTTCCCAGTGGATAAAACACACTGGCGCTGAAGCGGAAATGAGAGTTCGTCGTCTTTAGCGGTTTCAAGGGAAGAGTTGATTCTCGACTCAGATACTATTTCAATAGGGAGATTGCGTGGCCTGGGTCGAGTAGGAGCCCGCGATAACAGAAGGTTCGATTCAAGCACTCTTAGTGAATGTAGCGATGGGAACAAAAGCAAGTGGGCAATGAGATATGTTGTTCGGTATACTATGATAACTGCTAAGGATAGACGATAGAACGAGGTGGTCCTATACCATACAAAACTGAAGAATCGCTATAAGGTCTCCTCGTCGGGCGGAGAAGGAAACAGATTCATAATTAGAACACGTTCCGCCACAGATGAGGAAGCAGCCATATAAAATAGCCTCTTTCTTCTCTTTAACACCCACACAACTGTCGCTGCAGGATTCATACAACCTAGCCTCAATAATGGTCTTCTTGACTCAACAATTACAAAGCATGAACCATTCCATTTCGTCGGGACTGCTCCCCGGCTCACACGATTCACCAAGCTTTAGACCTGCAAATAAGACCACTTCGTTCCCATATCCTACCAATCTCAAACCCTATACCTATCCTTTCCCATTGACTTTCTCTCCCACTATCTCAGGCCCGCCATATCCATGCATCTACAGCAAATCAGCCACAGGTTCTGCCAGCGCCAAGAAAACAGCTGACTCACCGCCTCTGCAAACTTGACCCACTCCTCCACCCCCTTGACAAAAGGATCATCTCCTTCCGGCACAGCCTCATGGCCCCAAATAACCAGCTCTTCAAATGACGCAACATCTTCCAGCACCTTCGCTTCCTCCTCTTCCTCGTCGTCATCTCCTCCTCCTCCTCTTGCCCCAGAGTCTTTCCACCTCTGCTCCTCCTCACCACCCACAGGCCCGTTCGGCGCCTCCCTAACCACCTTGCCCTCATACCCCTGCGGCACTCTAACCTCCCGCCCTTGTAGCCTCCGCCCGCGGAAGTAGGATTCTAGTTTGCCATCTGCCAACCACCCCATATATTATCAGCCGTTCCACTCCTGCGCTCTCAAGACTAGATTTTTGTAAATCCATCATGAGCGGTGATTGCGAAAACACGAACCTCCGCCCCTCCTAGGATCCCAATACCTTTTCGACGCGTCTACGGGCCCGTCATGGTGGATGTGGCAGGGGAGGAGGTTGGGCGTGCAGGTTTTGTCGGCGATGGTGGGAGAGGATTTGAGGGC
>JAABUL010004842.1_pt1 | contig 17470 bp, 22 predicted proteins | sample 5559151 | NCBI WGS metagenome assembly JAABUL01 (sample SAMN10711876, study PRJNA513368) | rock metagenome | isolation source: Antarctica rocks | place: Antarctica: Victoria Land, Pudding Butte sud | reverse complement strand
TGATCATGACATCCCGCTGCTGAGCATATCGTGCCACAGTATGTGTGCTCAAATCAGGAGGTTTCCAGTTCAGGTAGACCTTGTTGTGGCATGCAGGACGAACAAAAGTACCTTGGTGAGCACAAATGTAATGGTAGCAGCAGAAGCATGCTGCCTTGCTGCAGGCGATGTATTTATCGTCGTCATAGAACCTGACCCTCCTATCGCTCAGGACTTCTAGCAGCGCCAACTCCGCGTGTACCCTTGGGCGCCAATTTCGGTCCCGGTACTGATCACGCACGCGAGGGAGAATCGAGCCTTTCTGGTCGAGGGATAACAAGGCCTCCAAGAATTGAGTCTGCTCCGCCAGTGGTGTAGAGAACATACGACTAGAAAGACCTTCCAGCGTAAGACCGGCATGCGGGATCGGCGTTGCTGACATGCTGCCGGCACTCTGACATTGCAATGAGAATCCCTCAAACAGAGTAGGATGATGTTGAGCAGCGCGGTTGAGCAATACAGCAGCCCGCTTTGGTGCGCAGAGGCGGCCGATAAGGTGGCGTATCGCCTTAGTAGAGTCGCGTTCGAAAGCTGTTGGCCTTGCGTTTAACGGATCAACAGCGACGCGGAGGAATGCGGAATGCCTGGATTCGTATGCCAATAAGGTGAGTTCGCAACTGCTCCAATGGTCGCTGAGTGGAGACTGATAGGCACGCAACCACGTAGAGTACTCTACTCATGCCGGTGAGCTCGATACGCAGTCGAGGGTATGACATGTTGCTGAAGCATACCTTCAGCGCGAAGATCGCCCTCCCGAGCCGAGTCAATCCTTTGTAGCTCCTGCTTGATGCAAGGTTGTAGCAATTTCCAATACTTCCTGATGCGTCTGTGGTGGAAGTCGACGAACTTGTAGAACAGCCTGTGCTCTAAGGCTGAGAATGCACTCTCATGAGGCATCGACGAGGCTTGTGCTTCCAACATTCCAAGTACTTCTGTCAAAAAAGTTTCAATTTTCTCCAGTTGCGCGTTGGCAGCCAGCCAATATCTCGGACCCTGCGGCAAGTTTTCCAAAGCTATCGCTGTCACAGTATCTCCACCCTTCAAAAAGTCGCCCATTACACACAGTTGATGCATGACTTCTCTACGTGTCTGCGCCACGGTCATGTCGCCTACAGTGGTGTCCTCGATACCATCCCCGTTCACTCTCTCGCCTTGGACTTGGGCCAGGACTCGCAACAAGACGAGAGGTTCGTAGAATCGCTTCATCAGTTTAGGTGATAACCGCCATGTTGGATCCATTTTGTTCGTAGAATAAAATGGAATTGGACAAGGTCCACGGCATAAAGCTATGACTGCACCGCGACAGAATAGTCGCTGCAAAAATAGAAGGTGGCCTTCTGAAAGCTCTGACGTTGGGAGAGTCAAGGATTGTGGCGCGTACTGCTATGGTGTCTCGACCAGTGAGAGCGGCGCTGAAGCGCGCTAAAATGCTAGACGGCAATTTAGCGCGCCAGACTGGATCTCGTCCGCTGAAGCTTGCAGGCCGAAGCAAAGTCCTGCACTATTTTCACTGCCTGGATTGACTTTGCAAGAGTCTGCAGCATGCGATTGGCACTTCGGCTGCAGCAAACCATCATGCCATCGCTGTGCACACTGTTTCCGCTACTATCCTATCAGAGCGCGCCAAACAGTGCCTCTTCTGCTGCTCTCTCGAGGGATGAGGAGGTCCATCAAATTCATCCATTGGGTCACTCTCAGCCACGAGTGGACGAAAAGCAAAGAACGTAAGGCTAACTGGTCACTGTTCCCAGTCTGGTCCCGTCGTCAGGCCAACTCAAGCCTCCCGAAGTCTGCAGAGTCCAGGCTCTGCTGTACGCAACGCCTGTAGAAGGACCTTGTAGGAGGCATCTGTATCTGCACTTGTATCTATCTGCTCAGATGTGAGCTGACGTTAACTACATTGCTGGCCATGACTCACCGCCAAGAGAACGCCTCTTCCAGCATACTCTTGTACCAGAAGTCGATTCGACTGAGCGAATTCCTCATACCTTCTCGCGAAGACTTCCGGGTTACTATCACGTCCGGCAAGCGCCCTGACTAAGTAGCGCTCTTTCGCAATCTCGCGTGGGCAGTCAAAGAAGAGCACCAGATGAGGCCGTAGCGTAGACCTCCCCTCGGCCATCACCTGCCCTATTTGGCGAGGAAACCCGTCGATGAAAATGACTTCGGCACCATAGTTCTCGAGTTGATGTACGGCGTCCTGAAGGATAGGGAGCAGGTCGTCGACATGCAGGAGCTCACTGCGTTGTATGCGGTCGATAACCTCCTGATCGAGCACGGCCCTTCTAGTTTCCACAATCGCCCGCAGATGATCCCCGACTGAGAGATGCGAGTACCCAAATTCCGTACACAGCTTACGACAAAGCGTGCCTTTCCCTGATCCTGGAGCTCCTGGACGATATTAGCAACGTTAAGTCTACGAAATAATACTCATCTTCGTACGTACCTATCACGAACACGAGCATTCTGGTGCGACGAAGAGAAGATATACGACTGTGTTCAGCCAGACTAAGTAGATTGAACATGCGGAATGATCAGAAGACTTAACCTGTGATACCGGTCTCGGCCTTACATATGCATGTAGAATGATCAGGCTTGACTCCTCCGCTGCTGATGTCCGTGAGTGCAGATGGCCACCTGGGAATCAGGGATTCTTCCTGTGGTACGGTCCTCATGATTGTTATAAGTATGAGCGCCAGATATCAACCAGATTCCGTCCTTATATATTCGATTAGCTTCAGTCACGATGACAATGTATCCGATGGTTGTGTCCATGGCCATCCTACTCACAGGCAGCCTCGTGGTATGCTTTCGCCGAATTCGCAGTCGAATATCATCACAAGCGGACACCGAATCCCCACCAACGGTAGCGGTACGACACCCTGACGGGACTTATACACCGATCTCCGTGAACTACCACTTCACGCGCCAATGCAACATGGCATGCGGATTCTGCTTCCATACTGCAACTACATCCCATGTTGTTCCCCTGGAGGATGCAATCAGGGGAATTACACTGCTTAAAGAGGCTGGAATGCGTAAAATCAATTTCGCCGGCGGTGAGCCGTTTCTGTACCCGAAATTCCTCGGTCGCCTTGTGAGTCACTGCAAGGAAATCGCAATCGAGTCTGTCTCCATCGTCAGCAACGGCAGCAAAGTCACTGAGGGCTTCCTCGAACGCTATGGGCGGAACATCGACATCCTTGCTATATCCTGCGATTCTTTCAACGAACAGACGAATTCGAAAATCGGTAGAGGCACAGGCAGCAATGTTCGGCAATTACATCGGGTGAAAGCCTGGTGTGACAAATATGGCATAAAATTCAAACTGAACACGGTCGTATGCCATCTGAACTGGATGGAGGACATGAACGAACACATCTCGACGCTTTCGCCATATCGATGGAAATGCTTCCAGGTGCTCATTGTCGAGGGCGAGAACGATTCTGCGGAGCGACTTCGCGATGCTACCAAATTCGCTGTCACGTCGGACGAATTTGAGCACTTCATCGAGAAGCATGCGAGTCAAGAGTCATTGGTACCAGAACCGAACCGGCTGATGGCGAAGTCGTATCTTATACTGGACGAGTACATGCGCTTCCTGGATCGTACTGGCCGGCAGCCATCAACATCCATTCTTCAGGTTGGAGTCAAGAACGCACTTGAAAGTGTGTTCTGGGATGTGGACAGCTTTTATGAGCGTGGTGGCCTGTACGACTGGCGCGCGCATACGGACCTTGGCAGGTGTGCCGATGAGCGTGACTCGCAGTATCTGCAATGGTAAATTGAATTTGCTTGTCGAGATGACATTGTGTCGCTCGCGCATGTCCGTCGTTGCCTACTGCAGCTTTGTCTTGGATAGCTTGTCTCCAGATCGACTATCTATTCTATATACTCTGATACGAGACTCATCATAACGACCCGACAACTTTGGCGCAGCACAGATTCGACGTACTGCATGTGCTCGCATTTAAAGGTCCCTTCCCCGAGCTACAAAGGGCCCGTCATTGCAAAATACTCCTTCTGTCCTGCATCTTTGACACAAGGCCGCCATGCCACCTAACGTATTCATTATCGGACCTCAATGCACTGGAAAGACGACTCTTGTGCTTCAACTGGAAAAGCTCCTTACCAAGTACACCAACATCACAACAACACAGCCCTTCATAATTCACGAAGTTGTTAGGCAGATCATGAGCACGAAACACTTTTCTGCGGACGACTTCAGCACGAATCGCTGGATTGAGCTCCAGGATCTCACGATCAAGGCCCAGATCGATGCCGAAGAGGCCCTTGAGAAGCACTGGTTCATATCGGATCGGTCAGTGCTAGACCCCGTTGTCTATACACAGCTATACACAGAATCGCTAGGCAAGCTCAGGGAAGCGGAAGGATGGGTAGCTTCAGTTCAGAGGATGCGAGATGGTGTTGTGATTCTTTGCGAGGCAGGTCAGCGAGCCTGGCTAAGCTCGGATGCCGTAAGAATAGCGTTTGCAAATACGGAACAGTGGGAAGCCATGAATGAGCAGTTCAAGGAACTTCTCGGGGGAGAAGATATTCCTTATCATCTGTTGTCGAGGCACGTTGTGTCTATTGAAGAGAGGGTGGAGTTCGTGGTAGAGCGGCTGCTAAGACCATGCTCGATGTGAACACGTCAGACTCATCCCATGCTGGAGGAGCTTCGCTGTCTCTCGAAGTAGGCGGTCAGCTTGCCCTGTGGAACTCCAGGCCGAAACGCCCAGTGATAGCGCTTCATAAATGCTTGGATCTGGCGATCCATATCTTGTGTAATCATGCGCTTCCCTCTCTCGTCTTCCAGAGCGAAGTCCGGATCTTGTGGCAACACAAGTTCGTGTTCGAGCTCCACCTCGCCCACTTCATGTCCGAAATCCATCGAGTCGAGCACAATCTTGAACTGACCATCAGCAAGCCATGACTTCCGCAGTGTAGACAGAGTTGCCACCATTTTCAGGCCAAAATCGCTGGTGGCGGCTTCATCTTGGCCCGTAATGGCCACGACATAACGCGCGATGGCTGCAATATCGCTAAGCTCCTCGAACGCGGACTTGTTGAATGTGCCCCCTTTGCGAATTTTGGCTTCCCACTCGGGCTCTTTGCCTGCCAGCTGTCTTTTGCGGATCCACAGACCGTTGGACGAGAGCTTCTCATGTTTGTCGAAATAGATGTCCTTGAAGCTGTGCTCTCCGAGGTATTGTAGACTACGGAACGGAGGGGCTCCAGCATTCGCCGTAAGCATCGGTGTAGCCAGACCACAGAACTTACGCTCGACCTCGAGTACAGCCTGGCGCATGTCTGTGCCTGTTCCGGCGAGAATGTACGAGCTACAATGACGGTTACGTATGTGCGTTGGATGGATCCGTCCACGAAGTTGTATGTGAATCTGTTTAGTTCTTGCGTGATTTGCGGGCGCACTCGAATCCCTGTGGGGCGCAGCTTCCCACCCCTTAATCGTTGAACCTCGCTTCTCCGAGTCTGGTGTCAATGGAAGAATCCAGCACTATACTTTGTAGATATCAAAGGACACAACACCCACGATCGTGCCTACTCGACTTCTCCTCGCCAAATGCAAAGCGACCGAAGTTGACCGCCTGAAGTTCCTCGCCTTCCGAATGGGGCTTAGCATCTCAGCAGACTGTGTCAGTACCCGCAAGCGGCCCGTCGCACCGCCCGTGCTGCTATGACAACAACGTGGGGTAGTTGTGTTTTACGTCCTCGAATACCAGCCTTACGCATGGCGAGCTCGAACCCTACAAGAGGAGAACTCGAGCCCTGCAAGTGGCGAGAAATATTGTACTAGCTCCAACAGCTGCCATCGCCTCACTCAAGCCCGGTCATTTAACTAGATAATTACCCAAGTCCGCAGATCTTGCACAGATCAGATCGAAAGCGACGACAGCCACTTGAAGAGATGGAAAGCAACATTGAGACCCCAAAGGAGCTGCCCACAGATGAGTCCCTATTGGATGGCAATAGGACACCTCGGCAGCTCAAAGCATCCGGCTGGGCATTACCAGTTACTGTCCCACCCCAGTCGGTCCATCATCTGTCCTTGAACAACGTCCAAGAGAGCAGTCCAGATCGCGTCGCGCAGTCTCAACACCGAGGCGAATCAGCATGAGTAGCGCTAGTACCAGGAAAAGGAAACGGACGCCCAGCCCGAGGAAGAACGTTGGCATGCGGTACGCCCCGTACCACATCGATCCAATGAAAGCTGGTGCTCGATGTCCCGGGCGATACAAGAAGACCATAATGACCTACAGGTCTGACTGCGGGATTGTGTCACACGATTACCCGCTTGATGATTTAGTGGAAAACACCGATGACGATCACCCCACCTTGACTGAGCGTGAGGCTCTTGATTCGTTCCTTGCAAACTGAATGAAGGAGATTATCGCAGATACAGGCTTCTGCGGTGCTAGACGATTGTCAGAGGCCGGCTGGAACTCAGATGTGCACTCTCGCCCTTGCGACAAGCCCTGCGTTGTTCAGCCAGCGCCCATGGCGGCAGCCATCTGCGCTGGCACAACATCACGACTACTACCATTGAACCGTCGAGTCTCTTGCCAGTCGCTTTTCCGAGTCCACTACTTTTCAATTCCGAAGAATCGATTTGCTCTTCGGCCGGAGCTGCCTGGAAACGTCGTGCGCCAGCTTTCGCTTGGTGGAGTGCATACATTGAACCTGACTTTACGAGGTCTTCTGCTTCCTGCCGTTGACCTGCAGTATCGTGACGCAACTCACAGGCGAGGGTGGGATGGACGCAATGACCCAGGTCGAGATGTGGGTCTCCGCCCAGGTGTCTCACCTCCGTGGCACGCTGCAGCAGGTGGGAAGATGCACAGGGCAAGCAGCGATCGGTGACTCGACATAGGCGCATGTCTTGGATGGCATGCCAACACTGCCTTCTTCACCATTCAGGGCAGGTTTTGGCATTTCCTGTATCTGCAGGTCATGGCAGACAGGGCTGTTCCTTGGGATGACATAGTTGATGGAGGATGCAACAAAGTTGAAGGGTATCCATTTGGACTGGGCAGCAAGAATATGGCGGCCCTGGTACGAAGACTTTCTCGGTCCCTATATGATCAATGAATGTGATTGGCTCGAGTTCAGCCTCGTTGAGTCTTGCTGGCTGATTCTGACAAGAGTGGAGGTCACTGTACGTGAGTCGAGTCCCTTCCTGACTCGACGATGCTGGATATCGAGCATGATATGATGGTCCTTGTTATCTCGATTCTCGTGATGCGGACTTTCCGTAAGACAAAGTAGATCCTGTCAAGTGTAATGCTAGTTTTCTTGAGAACTACAAGCCCACACATGATTGCGACGCCGCGCTCTTACAGCAAGATTCTAAATGGGCTCTGCTAAGGAATTCCTGTACAGTACCACGACAAACATGGTAATCGGAATGGTCGGTGCCTGGAATTTGATAAACTATCCGCGTCCAGCAACATAATCTACTATGTAGAATCGCACGATTTCTTTCGATGCTTGCACATAAGGCACACAAACCGATAAGACCCCTGAACTGCGAAGGGTGATGTAGGGGTGGATCTCGTCAGTAACCCTCTGGCGCTCTAACGTAGGGAACGATAAGGCTAGAGATGGTCTTGCGGGCAGTCCCTAGACCTTCGCCGCAACGCGCCATTCAACTCGCTTCGGCAGGAACAATGGTTGAGTTTGCAACATTTCCTTCCAGTTGCCATGTAGCACTCGCCGTCAGCCAGACTCGTCACATCATGCAACTAGGAACATCAGTGTGTATAATCAGCTTACAGCTGCAACTATACGAGGCTCTACTTCCATGAGTTCGGCCACTTGAGAATCACCGATCTTTGCTCTTGTTGCCGGAAGAAGGTCAATCCGTTGACCCACTGTACAGTTTGTAGAAGCGGTTCAGGCCCGGTCCTCTTTACTTCAACTCCAAGCGATACATGAGTCTCTCGCGAACGACCATCCACATCAATGCCAGCATGCCAAGACGTAAATACCTCTAGCTTCGAGTCATGGAGACCAACAAATACACCACAAGCTCTAGCTGACATATCCGTACCTGCGATGTGTAAAGGTTTATGGGTACGTATGGCTTCCACCACAGATTCAGCCATAAGATCCATATACCTCTTTGCTGGAGAGGGCTCCAGCTCAAGCGCGTCTCGGTCAAGATACCTTCCTATTTCTATTGCTCGAGATTCCCAACTCGAAGTACATGTCTGCAGTTCACAGGCCAACTGGTGTAGACAGTCTCGTTGAAAGTTGTTCAGCCCTAACATGTGACGCTTTCGGCTCCAACGGGGCAGACGAGGCCATGCACGAGTTCTGATTGTGCCTTCGACCCGCCATAGATGGCCTCTCGTAAGGATTCCTTCACGATTGAAAGAGACTTGGTGGAGTCGGCACCCCTTCAGATATGACAAATGTTTTCCTTCGACAGGCGGCTCGAAATTGTTGAACGATATGTATTGCAAAAAATTGCAAACATCCATTGTGGTCGGTGACTTCTTTATGTCTTGTGCGTTCCGAAGGATCTCTCCATTAAGGAAGAACATGGCAAGCAAGCAGAACCCTACGCTGAAGCGTCCGTTGATCATATCCTTTGAGCGGAAACGGAGGGCGTAATCACTGCTGTTGCTACTATCGGTAACCGGTCGAAAGGCTGCTCCAGTCTTCTCCGCTGAATATCTGCAATGATTCTCGGGGACATTGCTTTCCCTCTGGCGTCATGCTGGAAATGGTATTGTATGTTGTACTTTCCAAATCTCTTGAGTAGGATGGCGCATTTCTCTGTGAGTTTGCAATTGCACTCTTGTTTAAATGCAAGTAAGAAAAGCGTCGCTTGTTCGCGGAAATTGGCTGCGTTGACACACATCTCGCCTTGCAGAATTCCAAACTCTCCCTTTGCCTTTACACCTGGCTTGCAACGGATGAGGAGATGCATATTTGTCGATGAAAGATATTTTTCTTGAAAAATCCAGGCCCTTGTCCACCAGCGATCCGCATGAAGACGTTGAAGGACTTTGAACAACGATAGCGAGTTTCTGCTGCGTGCAGGACGAGCCAGCCTTGGATATCCCTCCTGATCAAGCTTGACGAAACGACCCATCAAGAGCTCTTCCAACTTGTCAGCTTCGTCTTGAGATTCGAGCGCGACCGCTAATAGTCCGACAGGGTATCTGCTGTTACGGTACACCAGATCCATAGAATCCATAGCAATTTGTCTCTCTTCTGATTAGCCTTGTGGGGTGCATTCTTGGTCGATCCAAAAGCTGAAGACCTCATGACGTAATGCATAATGGATGACTCTCGAGAGCGCTTCGTCGCGGACTTTGCTCTGTCGGACAATCTGCCCTTCCGTGCCGATGATGCGGTATCTGCCAGCTTCACTCGACTTTAGAATGGGAGTATGTTTCCAGGAATACGATACGGCAATGTAGTCTTGACCTTTCGGACCGTGAAGCGATTTTCCGCTAAGATGCAGTTCATTCATGTCGTTCGGGTCGATCCACAAGCATAACAGATCTTTAGTCCATGCCACCGACTTATCGTTTGCGGTCAGGAAGCCCTGGATGTCTAGTAATCTAGCGACCAGAGAAGACCCAACAAGCTCTTGGACCTCGCAGCATGGATTGCTAGTCTTTATCGACATTGCAGATGTATACTTCCTATTATGGGTTACAGGAAAAGTTCGACTTCACAAATATTGCTGTCTCAGCCACAAGTTGCGGTCACTCACCGGTCGTCTCATATCGCGCCCCGATTTCGGCCTAGAAGTGCTTTGTAAGGATTTTCATGTTCCAGACCCCGCTCGGTACGCTACACATGGCCTTTTCTCTAATGACGGAGCATACAGTTATAGTATTAGTCTAATAAAAAACTCCGTCGTAAAGCGCGAAATAGCGCGAAGGAGGGCGGAGATAAATTATCGAAGTCCGTATATTGCCAATCCTACGGTGTGGTATCACGTAAGGCTTCTTTGAAAAGTAGTTGGTAATGGGTGTTCATGCAAGATAGCTCAGTCTGCTTGATTCTGATCTTTCAGCGAGTATCTAACATGATTCGAACACGAGTATGTATTGGACCAGGTTGCCCATTCAGCCCTCCTGTAAGCGATCATGTCATTTTACCCCGAGACCTCTCTAAGCACTACATCAATCAGGCTTGGTTGATTATCCTTGCCTTCCGAACTTCCCCCATGACATGTCAAGGGGCAATCCGTACCGAGACTATCTTGTAGAATCGCAACACTTTGAACACCCTTATAAGGACTAAGCGCAGATCGTTGCATATCTTCGACTGTGATTTCTCCTGGCTCCTAGAGTCGACGCGTTTATGTGGTGCATGTTTGAGGTTGTGCTGGAGACCAGCTTTCATGGCGAAGCAAGAGTCTCGGATCTCGACGGCCGCTGTGGGACGAGGATGCACGGGAGGCAGAGTAATAGGTCGTCCTTCTTTCACGATCGCGCCAAGGAGTTTCTGAAAGAGCTTACTGAGTACGGAGGGAATATCCTCTGACCTCAGGCTAACGGCAATATTTCTGCCTGTACGAAAAAATTCCTCGTTCAGGATGTCGACAACTCGCATGACCCACAAGCACACACCATTCAAAACTCTCGTGCGTTTTGCATGGACCTCGCTGACAGTTCACGCTTTTTGGCTTTGAGGTGACGCTTGATATACTCCCTCAAATCGCCGGCGTGCCCAATTGCGTGGTAAACACTAGAAGCCGACCATGTCGAAGATCAATCGTGGGATGGTGGCGACCCACAAAGCAGACAAATATTCGACATCATCCAAGATCATCAAGAATCCGGAAAGCCTCGCATGACTCGAATCTGGTGTTTCGTCACACTGAGCGGACGCGCGATGAAACACTTCAGACGTCGTTGCCCAAGATGCCTTCCAGCAGTAAAGAAAAGCTTTTGTGAAATATTGAACATCAGCGAAGGGGACGCTGTGCGGCTCAGCTCGGCATCACCAATAGCTTCCAGAACCTATTGAAGATCCGGACCTTCATTGACGAGCTGCACACCAGACTCGAATACATACTGAGCGTCGTCTTCTCGAGGTCGGCCTCTCGTATGCCAAAGAGGATCATAGGACGCTTGTATCCTCAAGCTTCATCTCCTTGCTGTGTGCAACTGCTAACTTCACAAGCATTGTTTTTTCCGCTCTTGGCAGTCCAGCGGTCCACGATGTTTTCTAACGTGGTGGTTTGTTTCGGTAAGTCTATGCTGCACAATCAGAATGTGTCGATATCCATTTAGGCATTGTGCGGTGCGCGTTATTGATAGTAGAGTGGTGGACGTCCATGCGGTCAAAAAACACAGAAGCCAGAAGAGATAGCAGCTTCGCGAAACCGTCACCAAGGCTTGTAAATTTCGCGTTCGGGTCGCAAAAACGCGTTGTGCTCTTCATCGTAGATTGGCAGTACTCTGAAGATACTAGAAAGGCAACAGGCCAAGTCGTCCTCCGCATCGCTTTACGCCTCGCAGCCCACCGAAGCCGCTTGGGCATCAAGAATCCAGGCAGTAAGGTTCCACACAGAGTGGGCGCCAGCCCTCCGGTTATCGTCAACAGTCAGATCCTCCACCATTTCCTGCTCCCGAGGAAGTGCCCATCGCGTGACCAGAATTTGACCGCCCTTGGTGCAAGCAGCTACTGCAGCGTCCCTGAAAGAAGATGTACCAGCCTTCATCCGTAATCCCCTATCCACATATTTCTATCCTTCGGCCAGCATGCAGTCGTGAATAAACCATCTGCTCCTTCAAACTGCACCCTCCTAGGTGACAAGTATCTGACCAGCCACGTCCAGTTTGAAGGTTTCAACATCGCCTAATTCACTTAACACTTCGCAGTTTTTCGATACCAGCGGAACATAGAATCGAGAGCTTCCGAAAGCTCAGCATCGCTGTTCTTGCTGCCACAACATGAACCCACTGTTTTCGGCTTGACCGCATTGTCGCTTCTGCATGATAGTTGATCCATCGCCTAGAGGAGATTACTCAATCATTCAATCAATATCCAGTGCTCTCCGCTTCTCACTTAGGAGCTGAACGACCTTCTCCAATTCTCGTTCCCTGGCTGTGAAATCTGTAGCTTGCTGGATCCCACTGTCTCGATCCTGGACAGCCCGACCAGCTTCCGCACGTGCTTCGGCCGCCTTTTGCTCAAGCTCCTGTGCTTGCTCTAACTTGTGCTTGACATTAGCCTCCAGAGTGTCGACGCTGGGTAAGATTTTCCGCTTCTCCTCGATCTCTCCACTGATAGTATTTCTGCTCTCCTTCAAGCTTTGTATCTCAAGCACAAGATTGCCATAACGGAGCGGCGTCTCCTCGTTCTGCTTCGTACTGGTGTCTGAGTGTCCATTGGCCGCTCGTTCGGACGACGCTGGACCTATCTCGATGTGCGCAAGTTGTGACTGGTTTCCCGCCCCGTCTTTAACACGCTGCCTGATCTGCGCTCCTTCACCTCCAACCGCCTCGTCTCTTCCCACTCCAGAGGTGTCTTGATTTAGGAATCGAGAGGGTACTGTCGGACGCTCCCCACGATGTATCCTCTCCAGGTCTGTACCTCTCGGACTATCTGTGTGTCGTGAGCCTGGTGTAAACCTGCCAGAAGACACCCGCATGGTGCCCTCAGTCGGCTCATGTCTCTCATGAGCAGGAGTTTCTCCACTATCAGTGCCCGAAGGCAGCATAGACTGGCCGTCGGCACGCTTCCCATCCTTCCACAGACTCCATATGACGGGTCCTATATCTTTCCCGTTGTCCCTATCGGGACACTTCCAAATCGTGCGGTTCTTCTTGTTGGCCTGCGCACTCAATGCCGACTGCAGAGATCCGTCAAACTTTTCTCCTCGTTCATCCACAGCTTCGCGGCGGTGTATCTTCAGCCAATTGGAGATACCCCGCGTATCAAGACCTTCCGGGTGCGCTTCCAAGGCATCCTCTATCAGCTGCGTGTAGGTCGGTTGACGTGGCGGTGTGGCCGTACGAACATTCGCCGTATCGACGAAGCTTCCCTCCACCTCCGGCGTGCGAGACACGGTGCTATGTGAGGGCGAACTGATGGCATTCGTCGTTTCTTGTGCGTGCAAAGGGCGCCACCCTGGGTGGCCGCTTTTGGGGGGATCGGCTTTTACACGCTTAGATTGGTAGTCAATAGGCACGTCGTCTACACAAAGTCAGTTCTGGACAAGATGCTGATGGTATGACTGACAAACACTACGCCTTTTCAAGGACGACATTGCAGGATCCTAAAACGAGCGAGTTCTGACGACAAACTTTGTATGCGAATGTGACACAGGGGTTCGTACCGGTTGCCTCGGCTATTCGGATTCCCTTTCTGGGCTACATTGCCTTGCGAAGCTTCGATGCTGCGCGCGAAGGAGCTGCATCACCGCTCCACCAGTGCAATAGCGGAGATAAAATCGAAATGGACAATGCTCTATTCGCTTGGCTGTTCTCAATAAGACTGAAGCGATTTTGAACAATATGAGTCGCCCGAAATGCTAAGTACTGGCCAAATTGCAGCACCAAGAACTACCAGGTTTTCAACCAGTGCCGAAGTTTCCGAAGGCAGCGTCTCCCAACCTGTCGCTAGCCAGCCAGTCCAAGCGCCAGCGCCGGGAAATATTTGTTGCCTTATTCATAGCCAAGTAGAAAGGGCCACTCAGCATCCAGAACCATGTGGCAGCTTTCCACGCCACTGCAATTCATCCCACGTAGAGACCAGCTTGATGTCGATTTCCAGAAGACAGTAATTAGAAGCGTCTCATTCGGGCTTCCCACACGGATCTCCCGGCAACTACAATCCCCGTCTCGTTATCGTGCTCCTAAGGTCACAAGAGCTCCACAGCCATTACAGTGATTTAAACGTTAATCAAAGCGAGGCCATTGAATTGTTGTTGTTTCGAGCCTATAGGACACTCAATACTGCGCAGATCAATAAGACGCTACCGGTCCCGAAGAGCCTCCGCCGGAGAGATGCCGCAGGCCGCAAGACTTCGACACTGTTGGTAGCAAGTGTATCTCGGGTATGGCATCCTCAAGCTAGGAGCGGGCTTTATGTCTGGAACGCATAGCATGGTTGCGAATGAGCGTGGCGTTGATTGTGATACTTTGTCCAGTTTTCGTTGGAGACAAACCGGTAAAGTCTCCTCGACGAGGATTTCCATAGTTGAAGACCGTGGCACCGGTTGATAATGTGGAGAGAAGTTAGCGTTACTGCGCTTCGACCGCTTTGACCGCTTCGACCGCTTTGACCGCTTTGACCGCTTCGACCGCTTCGACCGCTTCGACCGCTTCGACCACCAGCACTGCCAGGGCATGTCTCGATGCATCGTGCAGGGGCCGGTCTCAGTACTGATTGGCTTCTGATGCTTCTCATTGAACAGAAACCACACGCGGTGTTGGCTACACGGTTACGACTGGACAGGCACATTTCCTGTAAGCGTATCACACAGTCTCGTTGGCTGGTCACGCCGCAGAATGTTCAACACCGTGCAGACTATTCCTCAATTGTGCTATAGTGAAGTAAAATAGGGCGTGGTGCTACAGTGCACAAAACAAGTCGAAGTGACGGCATATTCCTGTCATCGCTTGTTCTCGCCCTCGTCCGCGTAGTCACATACTAGGCGATCACCACATAAAGAAGCCTGTCCGTAACCGCCTGAATCGCAACGCACCCCTTCCCCGCCGGCCGCGTGATGTGGTACATTGTACGTCCAGCCTTGACTACCTCGTCCCAAGACACAATGTTGCCGTAGTGGATCCTCGGCGTCTCGTCTTTGCAACTGAGTACGCGAAGCATGAGTCGCGTACGATCACGTCTGTCGCACGTGTCTTCATTTGGATTGATAACCTTTCGTCGTGTCCCTCCTTTATTGGGTACAAAGAATGCTGGTGCTGCGAATGAGGACTTGGACGGCTGTATTCGTCCACTTCCCTCCATTTTCGCAGTCTATTCTCTGTCTCATTCGAGGTCTGCTGTGGAAAGCGGGTACATTGGCCGGCAAGGGGGCCTAGATCCTGGTATGAGTTTGATCTCATGGTCCCATTGCGAATGTTTAGGCACGGCTTCGAGTCCTGTCTCTTCCTGAAAGAGTCGCTTCCATTTCTCCAAGGGTGAGTGCGTCGTTTTGGTACTGATCCTGGTAGGTCATGATCTCTCGGTATCGTTGGTCCAGTAGCCGCACTCGTTCTCTCATTTGTGGGTTGACGATCATCCCATCGGTAGTCATATAGTTGCCATTGTCGAGAATGTCGCTTCCGATTGGTACTACTTCTCTGGCGTATCCGTGTTTGCTGTAGTCGATGTCGACTAGTCCGTATTTCCAGAACATGGATCGTAGTTGTCCTAACATCGTGTCGAACTCGGCTGGATGTAGGTGTCGTTTCCCACCGATCTTGGAATTACTTCTTCGTAGTTTCGTGCGAGGTGGACCGCCAATTTTATGATTTGCTGCGGTCCTTCCGCGGCGATGATCAGTATTCCCAAATCGTCTGGTTCGTCATCGGAGTCTTCGATCTCGGAGTTCTCAGGAGTGCTGCTGTTTGCGGCATCGGATTCTCCGATTTCCGCAATAATTCTCAGCGCTTGTTTGTCATTCTCAGAGAGTCCTTCGTCCAGGTCAAGAGGAGAGATCGGCATCTCTTCCCCGCTGTCGCTCATTGGTGATTCCGGTATTTCTTCCTCTTTGTGAAGTTCTTTTCTTCTTCTGATAGTTGCAGGTTGGTATCCTCCCATCTCAATGGGGGTGGGGATCTTCCTTGGGTTTGGTAGCCGTCATTCCATTCGTGCGTTTGTGGCTGTCGTTCCATGATGTTGAACTCTTGAACCTGGTATGGTTCGTTTTCTTGTTGTCTGTGCGCTCGGTAGAGCCTCCTAGTTAGGTGCACGTAAGTCCTCTGCTCGCTTCTTGCCTGTTCCATTAGAACGTTGAGTTGGTCTGCGAGTTCCGTTAGTTCTTCGTTGTGCTAGTACACGCCTTCTGCCTGTCTTTGGCATAGGTATCGCCACCTAGGTCGTATTTCGTTGACCTGAATCTCGGTGTCCTATCGTAACTCGTAAAGAGCGCGAAGTTAGTTGGCGATCTCCTGCCGTTCTCCCGCGGGCGTTTGTCGTTCGAGTACGTTGATTTCCATCGTGGGTCGGATTACTTCTTCGTTGAGTTCCTTGAACTCTCGTTTCTCCATGTAGGTCATTGGCCATCCGGTTTGGGCCATCTCCTCGAGGCGGTCGTAGTCGTCGGTAACCCACTGGTTCCGTCCCAACTTCGAGTTCCATTTGAAGGGTTTGCGTGTGTCCTGAGGTCTACCTATCGGGTCTGGCTTCTCGAGCCAAGGTCCCTGGACATTGTTGTATCCGCCTCGACCATGTGTCGGGGTTCTAGCCGTGTTGTGAGTCTTGTCGGTTGGAGACTCATTTGCCGTTCTAACCACTGCATTGATCTGCCGCTGTGGTCGCACCTTTGGTCCACGGCAGTCACGTGCATGATGTCCAATTTTGTGGCAATTGTAGCACTCGGGTTTTCCGTCTTTCTTGCCTTGGGGTTTTTCCTCCACCCCTGGTTCGGCCCCGTCCTTGGTTCCTATATACCAAATGAGTGTTGCCGGCTCGTCAGGCTCGAAGCGAGCTGGTCGAGCTGTCGAGCCGCTATCACGTGACTCTTGCAGTTTCTCGCTCGCACAGCGTCGAGACAAACGTTGGCGCTACGCACTATCTATCCCATCACCTGTGTTCAGGCATCTGCTCGTAACACGTATGTGCGTATCTGCATACGTGAGTGGGGCCCCTCCCACACCCTGGCGCTCGCGTCTGACTGATTGGACAGATCTTACGACGTCCTCCACAGGCTTGCAAGACGGCCGATAGATTGCGTAGAACACCATGACTCATACTGCTTGGCTCATCCACTTGTTTGCGATGGCGATGCCGGTAGGTCGCCATAATGATTGGCCTTCGCCACTCTCTCCACCTTTTCCTCCTCTACAAAAGCACCTCTGCACAGGAAGCCTTGCGAGGCTTTTCCACTTGCAAGAAACCGATGCTAGGGTTGAGGTTGAAGATGATATCGTTCTGTCATTTGTAAGATGCTCTCAGCGCAACGCGCAAGATCGACTAAGTACCTGACGCGAGGAGGTCAAAGCTGGGAGCCGACTGAACCGATCGTAGGACAATCCACACAGGTCAAGCGCCAGCGGAGAATGTGCGGCCAGCAAGGGAATGCTGTGATTGGACGACCGCAAGGATGGCATGCAGACTTTCTGGCCCTAGCTCTGCAGATGGCGCTTGTCGAGCACACCATTTACGCATGCTCTAGAAGAACAATCGCTCCATTACTAGGTGGGGTCGTGCATGTCACGGTCGAGTCTAATACCACAACGACAGCAGCTGCACGATTCACTCAACA
>JAABUL010004841.1_pt1 | contig 17472 bp, 4 predicted proteins | sample 5559151 | NCBI WGS metagenome assembly JAABUL01 (sample SAMN10711876, study PRJNA513368) | rock metagenome | isolation source: Antarctica rocks | place: Antarctica: Victoria Land, Pudding Butte sud | reverse complement strand
CTCAGCAGCACCGAGCCTGTCTGGGATCCAAGCGAGAATTGTAGTGGAGGAGGAAAGACTTACGCAGCACAGACCAGGCCCGAAGCAATAAAGCCAAACAACGTCGTATCCGCGTCCGAGGGTCCTTTGCCTCCTAGCACGAAAAACATTCCATCAGGACCACTAGACCCACGCTTCCTACGCGAGGCCGTCAACAACGCGTTAATACTCTCCCAGATCTCGGTCTTGAACTTGGTGATCTCCTCGGGCGTGAACCTCGCAGTTCCCTGGCCCCACAGAGTAGCCGTCATCCTGCGATATGCTAATTGCCCAACAAGAACTTGCACAGGATAAGGTAAGGCGCCGAGTACTTTGGGACGCATGGTGTAATAATTCTGCTCCCAGCGTTCGTGGTTCTAAAATAATAACGGCACATGCGATCAGCCTCCATGGTCTCTACAGTGATAAGAGAAAATTACTGGAATCGGTGAAAGAGATCAGGTCCAATAGCGGTTGCGAACCTGGTAGAAGTACAGCTTATCCTCCAACAAAGCCCTGATAGCTAAATCCTGCGCCTTCTCCGCCGCTGTGAGTTTCAAGTTCAAGTCTTGCGCGAGGCCATCGACCACCAATTTGTCACTGATCAACGTTGAGTCTGTCAGCATCTCGGTAGCAGGTTGACTCCGGGCAGTCCTATTTCGTATTTCTGGCAGTCCTACTTAGCCACATTAGCCACCTCTACTACCGTCTTTATTGTCTTTACCGCATTTAGTCTATTAGTCTATACCAAATCAGTAATAGTAAATTTGCAGTACTACGTTGTCGATGCAATTAAACAAGCAGACAATAAAGCAAAGAAATTATTGTTGCTCTTTCTAAGTTTCTTTGCATAATTATATCTTCAATTAAATCAATTCTACAAAATTAGCATCTAATTTAATTATATCGACAATAGTCTTTTTCTTAATTACTATAAATCTAGAGTTTACGTTATTGCTTGCTACTCGAAAAATAAAGACTATAGTTTAGATATCGACAATCTATTTGCTATTGTCGCAATTGCATAAGATAATAGTTAGCAAAAAGATAGATTTTTAATATCTTTAAAACTACGTCTTTAGTTAAGACTTTTGTATAACTATTGTTAAAAACAACGTAACTACTTAAAGAACAAAAATAAATTGCACAAAATATAAGAAATTAACAAAGAATTAACAAAAAATAAATAAATAAGAAGCTAGAAAGAGATTTATTGCTATTCTTGCTATCGATTGCAAATATTATATTAATATTGCTTTTTTAAAGTAACAATATTAATAAAGACTAGTTACTATTTGTCTAAATTACAATTATAATATATTCGAAGATTCTTTTGTATTTCTAGTTTATAAGAATTGCAATTTAGATCGATTGTAAACAATAAAAATTGCTATTGATTTAAAATATATATATACAATATTTCGACAAATCTAAACAATAATAATCTATATAAGTTTTATTCTAAATTTAAAGAAATATAATAATCTTGTTTGCAATAGTAACAAGATATTGTTAGCAAATTAATTAAAATATATATTGCGCAAGCTAGAGCTTAAAAAAATTTATATTTGTTATTTTTAAAAATATATTGTTAAGAATAATAAACAACAACAAATAATAATAAAATACTTTCTTTTCTACAATTTTTAATAGATTTAAATAGCTAGATATTTTGTAAATAAAATTTATTTGCAAATAGATATTATATTTAATACTAATTATCTAAATCTATTGCTAATAATAATAGTTAAAATCTCTAATATTAATAAGAGCTTTCCGACTATTTATTGCTATATAATTTTTAAATCTAAAAAAATATTTATTTTTATATTTAAAGCTTTAAAGAATCTAATATTTTATAACTATATTAATTCTAGCGTTATTATTAGTAATTTTGCTTTAGAATTATTTTTTATTATAATTAAAACTAGATAGATTAGTTGTACAAAAATCGAAATAAAAAACAAAATAATAATACTTTAAATTAATATCTTTAATACTAATATTTAACTTTAATTGTATATATAGTATATAGTAAAAACTATATAAAAAAGACTTACTTATATAGAACAATATTTAACAAAGTTACAAAAAAACTTTAGAATCTTTTGTAAAAATAGATAAAAATTTCTAATTAAGCAAATCTAGTAAATATATAATTAGCTATTTTAAACAAACTATTTAACAAAAAAAAAATCTATTTTATTAGTTATTATAAGCAACAAAAAACTACATTTATCAAATATTAGATATATATATATATTAATCTCGAAGCGTAGATCTTGCAAATAACAAAAAACTTATATCTATTAACAAAAAAGTTTGTATTAAAATATATATCTATTAATTAATTAGTCAATCAAATAGCAAAATTAGTAAAACAAAAAAAACAAAATTATAAAAAAACAATTAAAAAAAATTAAGTAAAGCAATCGATAATTATAAATATTAGAGTATTTTATTAGATAAACTCTAGAATAATTTATAAAACAATCAATATAATTATAAAGAAGTAAACAATAATAATAAAATAAAGTATTGCAATTAAGATTAATAAGACAAAGAAATCTAATAATAATAATAAGTACTTATTGTAATATTTATTATTATTGTAATTTAATTTTCTATATAAGTACTTTCTATATATTTGTTTTGCAAAAAATATATTAATTTTAATAGTTCTAATATATTTGCAATAATTCTACAATTATTTCGATAACTATATTAGACAATAGAGATTATTATTAATTGCAAAAAATAATAATTAAAATATTGCAAAACTCTTAATACTTATTAATAATAACAAATATTATAACAAGAAATACAATATAATAGAGACAAAAATTCTAAAGAACTTTAAATATTACTTTATCTTATTTGCAAAAAAGATAAAGAATTTTATTAAACAAAAAATTAAATTAAATATTAAATTTTGCAAGAAATACAAAATATATTTTGCAACTTGCAATAATATATTTATAAACTTTCTAACAATATAAAAGAATTAGAAAGTTCTAGTATATAAAAGAAAAATATTGTACAAAAAGTATATTTTAATTAAACGCAAAACAATAGATTATAATATAATAATAACAATATATTAACTATATATAAATATAACAAAGACTTATTATTAGCAAATATATAATAGATTTTTATAAATGAAAATATTTAAAGAAAAAACTATTGCAAAAAAAATTTAAAAAACAAATTATAAATTAAAATTTAGTTAAATTAATAATTTCTTTTTTAAAAAATAATAATAAGAATAGTTTTATAATATCTTTAACAATAACTTTAATATAACAATAACAAATATTAGAAAATATATATAATTTATCTATATAAAGAAGAATTAAATAAAAATAAATCTCTTTTTATTTAATTTCTTATTTAAACTTATTAAATCTATAAATTAATCTCTAATTGTAAACTTATTAGATTTTAAGATTTCTATTAATATAAAAAATATTAATTTCGATTAATTAGATAACAAATTGTTAATTTCGAATATATTAATTAATTAGAGCAATTAAACAATCTTTGCTTTTTTAATATTAACAATATTATTAAAGCTAAATAATTAGTATTTAAATTAAATATCTTATTTAATTGCAAAATTTACAAAATATATATTGTAACAAGATAGAGATAGAATCCTAGTTAGTAGACAACTATAACAACAAAGACTTATCGCGATGCATATATAAATTGCACTATATAGTTTAATAGTATATTAAATAACTAAGATTCTAAGATCTAAGTAAGAGAGATCGCATATATATTGCAAATAGATTGCTAATACTAATAGCAAGCATTCTTAAATCTATAATCTAATATTACTTGATTATTTAGCTATATACGATTCTCTTTCTTTTAATAATCGTCTCTTAATTACTAAATTAAGAAATTTTTGTTTTTGTTTGTGCGAAAGTTGTAGTAAGAAAATAAGAAAATTGCTCTTATTTTTTTAAAATTGTTAGACTAGATTCTTTGTTTCTCTTGTTACTTAAATTAATTGCGTAAAGAACGTAATAAATTAATTCGCATAGAATTTCTCTTAAAGTCGAAAAAATTATTTGATCGAAATTAAGTATTTAATAAAGTTGATTGTCGTAAATCTTGTTTATTCTTTAAAGACAATAACAATAATAATAAGCTTTTTTAACGTAAATTTAAAAAATTAGTTTAAGAGAAAAGTAATAATAATAAAATAGATTGTTGTTGTTGTACTTGCGTTAAATTCTTTAAAATAAAAAATAAATATATAATTTTAAAAGTTATTTCTAGTCTTAAAATATTCGATCTAGATTGTTAACTTAGTTTTAATTTATAACATTTCTTTTTAATTTTAAATCAAAATAGCAAAATTTTCTTTTCTTTGTTAAAACAAATAATTGAAAACTTAAATTTTGTTTTCTTTTTATAATTAATTAAATAAGAATCTAAATTATTTTAAATATTAGATTGATAAATATTAAGTATTTTAAAGTTTTTAAATGTTATAAATTGTATTTACAAATAAAGTTTAAATACTTTATTTTTTACTTTTTAAATCTTTCTTTATATTAATTCTACGTAACGTGTCGCACGTTTTCGAGTTTGCTTTATTAGACAATTAATTTTTTTTGTATCTTCGAATAATATTCTTAATTTCTTTATTATTTTTGTCAAGTTTTAGAACGCATATTTTATAATAATATTTTGAATATTAAATATAAAAAAGAAGTTAATAGCAACTTTAAAACAATAAGATATATTAATTAAAAATAAATTTAATAAAGTCAAATTTTAATAAATTGCAACAATATTGCTTCTTGTATTTATTTAAAAATTCTTTAAAGTTTCTTTATCTTTTAATAGAGTTATATAGATAAAAAATATTTTAATTTTTGTATTAATTTTAATTTCTAGTTTGGAATAAAAAATTTAAGATTGTGCAATTTGTATATTTTTAAATTAACAAAATATATTTGTTTAATACAATTTTTATTTTAGCAAATTCTTTTTTATTAATTTAATTTCTAGTATTTTTTTGTTTTGTTATTTTTTTTATTGCTTTTTACAATTATATGTCGATTTAATTATAAAAACTACTTAGTAAATATTTTTCGCAAAACAAATTATTTTGTGCAATAAAAAAAATAATCGATTGCAATTGTTAAGACTCTTAATAAATGTTTTAATTTATATTAAGATCAAAGTAATATTTCGATATTTAATTTTTATACTTTTTAAAGACTAACGAATAAGATATTGTTAACAATTTATATTTGTAATTGTCTTGTAAAAGCATATATATTATATAAGAATTTAGATTTACTTGCATTATTATTTGCAATATAGAAAACAAACAATTAAGAAATTACTTTTTTTGTTAGTTGTTGTTTTTTTGTTAATAATATAATATTATTTGCAATTTGTTTTAAAGTTGCGATTATATTTAGTACTTCGAATTACCAATTAAATAAACAAATCAATTTTGATAAACAATTATTTTATATTAATTTTATTTCGCTAGATTAATATTGTCTATTATTTGAAGTTAAATATCAATCTATTAAAAATCGTTAAATAAGAAGATTAGCTTTTCTCTCTTATAAGCGTACTATTTTAAGAAATCTTTAAGAACAAATAGACAAACGTTAGACTTAAAGTTCAACTTATTTTGTTTTACAAATATTGAGAAATTGTTTTGTTTCTTATAATATTAAATTACTTGTCTCTTAATTTAATTATTAAAGATTCGATTTATTTTTAATAGAAATTCTAGCTTTCTTTAATAAGCTATATAGACAATTAATTTTAACATAATTGTAATTAGATCTTTTTTTTGCTTTTTTATCAATATAGCTAGTTCGACTAATTGAAAGACTTTGATTAATATAATTAAATAATAGTTAATTTAATATTACAAGTCTATATTTACTTTTATATATAAATAGTTCTTTGCGTCGTTCTTCTTGTTTATTGAAATAAAAATAATTATTGTTTTTAAAATAATTTTTGCAATTTTAATAATTAAAGTAGGTAGTTTTGTTGTATTAACAATTTTAGATAATTTAAGATTTAATAAAAGCAATCTTAATATTAGATCTTGCAATTATAATAACAAAGAAGAAGCTTCTTTAAAAGAATTTAAATTTTGATTTTTTTTTTGTTTTGTTTTTTGTAAATTTTATTATTTTTAGACTTCGACTTTAATTTTAATTAAGAAATTAACAATTTAAATTCTTTTTATTTGTTGTTTTAAGTTCGTGTCTTCTTTGTATCTTCTATAGAAAAAGACGAAATTAATTAAACTTTTGCTTAACAAGTTTTCTTTAATTTCGCGTCTAAGATTCTTATTAAATTATACTTTTAAAAATAATCTTTTATTTCAATTTTCAAAAGCTTTTGTTTAATAGACGCTATTGTATTTTTGAACTTTTTGATATTTATTTTGTTATAGTTATTAATTATATAGTTAGCAACGCGTTTCGATTCTATAATATAGTATTTAAGTCGATTGTATACAACTTAATTTAATTTCTTTAAAATTCTTTGTAGATTTTGACGCTTCTTTGCTATTCGCAATATTGCTTTAATAGTTAATTAATTTACATTTTTAAACAACATATTTGCAATCTTTAATAGTTATAATTTGCGAAATTGAATTTAATTATTTTAAATTTGTAGTTTTTTGTTTTAGTCAATTCTTTGTGTTGCGTTCTTTAATTCTTGCTATAATAAATTACTTATTAATACTTAGACGTTTTTATTAATTGTTTGTTACAAATCTCGCGTTTAATTCTTAATTATTTTCAAGATATTTAAAATTGTATTTCGAAGATTTTTTAAACGTTCTTTTCTTTTATTGCTAGTAACTTTATTATATTAAAGTAAAATATCGACTACTTAAATATAGATACAATTTCTAATAATTAAATTGTTTTTTATAGATCAAATAATTGTTTTTTGCAATTTAATTTAAATTTAAGTTTAAGAAGTTTAACACTATAGTGTTTGTAATTGCTACAATAGTATTTGCTAATCTTGTACTTAAAATAATTTAATCGAAAGAGTCGATTTTTGATTACAAAGAGAATATATTAACATTATTAAATTTTGACTTGTATTTTGTTTAGCAAATGCAAGTTGTCGCTCTTTACAAAATCTTTTTGTTAGCGTAAATAATAATTCTTGTTTTTAATTTTAATTTTTTGATAAAAATTAAGAAGTTTCTTTTGTAGAAGATTGTTTATATTTAGTATTTTATAATTGTTGCTTTAGATTTGCTATAATACAAGTTTAATAAAAAAAGATTTATACAAAAATAATAAATTCAAAAAAAGAATTTTGCAAACAAAGAATTAAATTATTAAGTTGTTGTATTTTTATAAATAAAGCAATAACTTGTTTTAAATATCTAACAAACATAAAGCTTTAAGTATAAAGAATTTTTACTTATAGACTTAATTGTTGCTTGCAACATTTATATTATTAATTACGCAAAAAAATTATATTAGTATTTATTTGTATATTAATTTGTAGATAAATATAAAGCTAATATAATTAACGTGTAATTTTGCTATCTTTACTGTTAAGAAATGTTGTATAAAAGATAATTGAAATTTGTTCTCTATAATTTGAAGAAATTCTTAAAATTCTAGAATTTCGAGTCAAAACTTGCTATTAATACTTTTAGATTGCTTTCTAGTTGTTAATTTTAATTAATTAAAGTAAACAAATAAACACTAGTACTATTTGTCTACTTTTAATTAGTTAAAATTGTTAGTATTTCGACTTTTTAATTTTTTTGTCTTTCTATTTGTTCTTTTTAAGTATTCGAAATTATAATGTCTTGTAAATTACTTTGTGTAATTAAATTACTTTTTAATATTTATAAATTAACAAACTCTATATTGAAGCTTTTGCAAATAAAACAAATATAAAGATCGCAACTTTTTCTTTCTTTAAAAAAAAATCTTATATTTTTGTGTAATTCAAATAATTGTAATAAGATAGCAATAATATAATAATTGCAAACAATCTTCTATTGCTTTAATTAAACTAATTTTTAATTTTTTGTATAAAACTATATTTTATTTTCTTATTTTTGTCTTTTAACTTCGCGAAGATCTAAAGATTTTAATTTCTCGCTATATATTTTTTTAGTTAATTTCTTAAATAAATACTTTTGAATCTCGTATTATTAACTTCTTTCAAAATATAAAAGTTTTTAATTTTGTTTTCTTTTTTTATTTTAAAAAAATCTAATTATTGAAAGAATAGTTTTACGTTAAATTTTTTATTAAGCTTAATATTATATAATAAAATCAAGTTTTTAGTTTAAAATAAACACGTCAATAGTTAATAATTATTATCGAAAAAAAATTTGTTTGCTTTTTCAAAACAACAAAGACGCAAAACTACTTTTTAAATATTTTTATTTTTTCTTTCTAATTGTTTTGTTTGTAACGTCAATAAATTTATTATTAAGTAAACTTTCTTCTAATCTATAATATACTAAATTAAATACTTTATTTTAATTAACAATACAACTTTGTATTTAAACTTAAAACAAAACAACATTTCTTTAATAGATTTTCGAATTGTTGTTCTATTAATTTACAATATTGTGTGCAAATATTATAATTAATTTGTAAAAACTTTCTTAATTAGCTTAAATAAAGTATCAACAATAAGCTTATACTCTTTTTTTACTATTTTATTTGCTTATAAGTAATAAGTCGACGTTGTTATTTTTTTGATATTATATCTCTTTAGAAGTTTAGTTGTTATATTAACTTTATTTTTAAGTTTGTTATTTATAATTATCTTCTTAATATATTTATATTAACAAAAAATGTTCTTCTATAAAAACTTTACTATAACAAGTACTTTAAGATTCGAAATTGTCTTGATTTTTATCTATTTTGTTAGATTATTTCGAGCAATTATTCAATTTACTTTGACAAATATTTTTGTAATTAACATATAAATGCAATTTATAGTAATCTTTTCTTACAAATCGAAGATATAAATTGAGTATATAATCTTCTCTTGCTTATTAGAAACTTTTCGCTAATATTTATTGCAATTTGCGACATATTTTTTGCAAAAATTAAATAGATTTTGTTATCAATATCGATTTGCAATGCGTCAATAAATATTTTTTTTTCTTTATAATTATTTTTGTTATGCAAGCTTTCTACAATTCGATTCTTGTCTTTTGTTTGATTTACTACTCTACGTAGAGACATATTTTTGTTTATCTTTCGAAACAAACGCTCTTCTCTTATTAGAAAATAAAAAGCATAATTCTTGAACTTGCGAAAGTTCTTCTAATTTATATTTAATTTTCGCAACAAGATTAAATATCGAACAATTCGTTTAAATTTATTAAAATATTTGTTTTCGAAAATATTTTTGTTCTTTTTTAATGTTATTATTCGTGCGAGACAAACACAAATATAGTTCAATTAATTGTTAATAAAATTATTTATATTTTTTCTATTAATTTCGTCAATATTATTAAACAATTCTTTTAATCTTTTTGAAAGTTTGTTAGTTGTTATATGCTTTTAACTAAATATATATTGTATATTAAAATTAAAGAGACAAATCTAAATTAATTAGCAAGTTATTAAAACGTTAAATAAATTTATTGCAAAACAATTAAGTTAAATTATTAAAATATTTGTATTAATTTTAATTGTAAATTGTATTTTATACAATTAGAATTGTACTTTCTTTAAAATCTTTATAAGTTTTCGATATTTTTGCTTTTTAATATTGTATTAAAATTCTTGTTTGCTTTAGAGTCTACTCTTATATTGTAAAAAATATTTTTTCTTTATTATTGTATCAATTTGTATTAACACAACTTTTTAATCTTTTAAACTAGAATTTACAATCAAAATAATTTCGCTAATTAAAATAGAGTAATTTAAGATACGTATTATTAGTATATTTATTAAAGCAATCTTTAGTTTATTTATAATATTTTGTTGTTCGAAGTTTTAAACAAAAATATATTTTGTTTTAAACAAACAATAAATTGATTTTGCAACAACTACAAATTTTAGTATTTAAATTTAATAATAAACGTATACTTCTATAAAGACTCGAGCTTTAAAAATGTTTTTGCACAATAATTACTTAACAATTTTGATAATCTTAATATTGTTAAAGAATTGTTTATTAAAATTATATATAAAATCGACAATTTTAATTCCTAACTTGTAGAATTGAGATTTTTTGTCAAATATAATATACTTGAACAATTTTACGTTTATTAATATTGTATTTAACTATTAAATATACTTTAAAACAAATAGTTTAATTTTTGAGATTATTTTCTTGTTATTATAATTTAACTTAAATTCTTTTACATTTATATTGTTTATAAATAGACAACATTTGTTAAAAAGATTCTTAAGAATATATATTACAATTTTTACAAATTAAGCAATCGAATTAGTTGTATCTTGCAATAGATAAATTATTTTAAATAATTTAAAAGAAATTATAAAAGCAATAAGATTGCAACTCTTTAACGCAAGACTTATTTAATTGTATTTTGAAAAAAAATTAATTAATAATACAATTACTATTTTAACGAACTCTTTTGCAAACTCTTCGATATTAGAAGATATATTAGTATTTCGAATAATTACTTTGTTTATTTTTATAGTCGCATTAACTATGCAATACTTGTTCTTCTTTTTTTTACTTATTAAAAATCAAGAATTTCGATAGAAACTATAATAGTATTTTAGCAAACTTGTTTAAAGACGTTTCTTTAATATCTTAATTACTATAGAATTTAATATTTAAGACATTAGAAATTTTGAGACTTGCTATACTTTGTGCTTTATAGTACGAATTTCTTAATTAGATGCAATCTTTGACTTAATTTTGTTTATTTTAGCAAAGCTTTATATTAAGACGATTTTATAATTAAAGAGTATTGTAATTAAGAGTTCTTGTTGTTGCAAAAAGAGTTCGAATTTTATAATTAGCTTCTAAATATATTTCTTAATAAGATAAGAATTACATTTAATGCTTAAAAACTTAAGTATTAAAAAGAGATTGTATCTTTTGTCAAATTTTTTTTAAAAATCTTTTGTAATTAATAGTTCGAATATTTCTTTTTAGTTTAAATACTTGTTTAAAATAGAACTATTTAAATTGTTTATATTTATTAAATTTGTTTTTTAAATTTTTCGCTTATATATTGTATTTATTCGAACAAATAACCGCGATATAGTAAAAGATTAACAAAGAATATCGAACTTTTTAAACAATTAAATAGTAGAAGTCTCTTTTATAATATATAGTCGAAAAGTTCGAATTATTAATAATTTTAAAGATATTTAAAACATAGTATTAATTTAAATATTTGTTCGATTTTAATTAATTATATTAGCAAGCAAGTAAATACTAATATTGTTTGTCTACTTTAATTAATTAGAATTTTGTCAATTTTTTTTTTTTTTTTTTTTTGCGACGTTGTTATTTTAATAATTTTAATCTTTATTTTTAAAGATCTTTTGCAATTAGATTTGCGAAGTCGAGCAATTATATTAATTAAATAATTATCTAAAGATTTAAAGATTTCTTTAAGAATACAATATTTTTATTTTTGTTATTAAAGTAATTAGCAAACATTTCTAAAATATTAATACGCTTTGCTTTGTCTTTAAAATAAATTGTTAATTTTAAAAAGTTGTTGTTTATATTTACAAAACTTATTTAAGCACTTTGTTAAAAAGATCGATTTAATAGAATTTTGTAATTAAATTGAAAAACAACAAAGATAAAAATATAAATTATTATTTTTTCAATTAATATCTTTGCATTTTTTATTATTTCTTCGAAACAAATATATGCTCTTGTAATTTCTACTAATAAGATAAAAATATTTTGTTAAATAGCTAGATTAGTTTTATTCGCAAAACTCTTATTAATACAATTAATTTTCGCATTATTATCGAATATTGTTTTAATTTTTATATTTTTTAATTGCATTTATACAATTAAACAAGCGACGAAATACAAAATTCTAAGAGATTTTACTCTTATAACAATATTCTTAAAATAAACAATTTTAATAGATTTAATATTAATTAATTTTATAATAACAATTGTTTTTTTCTCTTTTCTTGTAAGCTTTTAAGATTTCTTCTTTGTTACTATAGTATCAAACTTTTTATTAAAAAAAGAACAAAAAAATAAGCAACTTAAATTAGAACAAAAATCTAAAAAATTTATTAAATTTATTTCTATTTTTAAGATAAAAATACTTTAAGTTAGAGTCTTAAAATCGACTTAATTTTTTATAATTTATAGTATTCTTTTTAAATATTTTGTTTATTATATATAGTTTGTAGAAGTTTTTTGTTTCTTTCTAGATTTGCTCTTCTAATACTTGATAACTCTTAAGTTAAAATTAATTACTACAAAAACATTCTTTATTGTAATATTCTTTATTTTTGTTTTTATTACTTTTTTTTTTACGTATATTTCTTTGTTTAAGACTTTTGTTATTTTTGAATAATTCTTAGACTTAATATTTTTGATTTTTAAAAATCTTTCTTTCTTTCTAATTCTTTTTTTAATTATTTTAATCGATTGCTTTATTAGAAACTTCTAAAGAATTTATTGCTTAAAAGAATTTTATTTTAATTAAGTTTTTTAAATTTTTATTATTGCTTAATTCGATTTATTATTCTTTTTGTCTTTTAACAAAAAATTAATATTTAATCTTATTGTTGCTATTGTAATTATAGAATTTCGAATACAATTTTGCGTTCTTTATTGAAGACAAATTCTTATAGTCTCTTTTTTAATTTTCGCATTATTAAAAGACAACTTAATTTTTTTATTTTTAGAATTGTTAAATTTATAACAAATCTTGTTGCTTTTATTTATATAAATCTTTTTATTTGTTATTAAGATTGTTAACTTTAAACAAACTTATTATCTATACAAATTGTAACAAAACAAGTACTTATTTAATCTTAATTAAGATTAATTGTATCTAGAAACAAGTGCGAATTCTTAATAAATATAAATTGTTTTTTAAGATAGACTCTAAATTGTTACTTAAATTTAAGAAAATACAATATACGAAGTTTCTTATAATTGCGTTGTTATTGCTTGTTAAATTATTTAATAAATCTTGTTTTTTATTATTTTGCAAGCATTGTTAATCTTAAGATCTTTAAAAGCTTATATTAAAATATTTAGTATTTTGTTAATTTTTGTATTTTCGATTGCAACTATTAATAATACTAAGAGAGCAAAGATTATCTTTAATATAATTTTCTTCTTTACTAGATCTTGCTTCTTGCTTATTATATTTATTAATTTACTTATATTAATATTTGCAACTCGCTAAGCAACTTAATCGCTATTAATATTTATTTCTTATATAATTGTTTTATTTTTAATTAATTTTATAATTGTCTTATATAACAATTTAAATATTATAATAGTTGTATTGTTTAAATTAACTTTATACTTTCGCATTATCTTAGTACAAATATTGCGAAAAAGATTCTTCAAATATTACAAAAATCTAATATATTTATTAATTTAATTAAATTTAATAAGCTTCGAGAAAATAACTCTAAATTGTCGATTATATTTATAAATATTATTCGACTTTGCTTTTAATATATTTTTCAAAGACTTTAGAAAAGCATAAGAGTTAATTTTCTAATTTAAATTTCTATCTCTATATTTCTTTTTTAATTTATTTATTATTTTAAATTACTTTTTATCTATTTAGATAACAATAAACTTAATAAAGTTCTTTATAAGTTTGTCGCAATATTAAAACAACTTAATAATTTTATACTAAAAAATAACTTTATATTTATTACAAAAATTCAAGAATTAATTTAAAAAATCGATAATATTAAGTTTATTAAAGTGCAATACTCTTAATATTTGTAAAAAAAATATAGAAATTATATAGTAATAAAATTCTACAATTTTTATAAAATTATTAAGTAAACTTGTTGTTAATATAGATATATTAAAAGAAAGTTCTACAATTTTTTTATTGTTTTAAGATATTGTTTCTAAGAGAATAGCTTAATAACAAATAGTAAAAGTAACAACTACTAGATTAAAAAAATTAATAATAATAATTGATTTAAAGAATAATACTTTCGATTTGCAAATCTCTTTCTTTTCTTTGCAAAAATATTAAAAAGAGATTTTCTTTTTTTTTTCAACTTTGCGCTATTTTTTTGTTTATTGCTTCTCTATTTTCTTAATTGTTTATAAGTAGACATTTTTAATCTACTACTTTTTCTAGTTAGTTGTTAATTTATTGTTAACAAATAACTTTGCGTTAAAGACTTGCTTTAATCTCTATTAAAAAGAGAGTTTAAATAGTATTCTTACTTTTAAGCAAATAAATTAATTATATTGCTAAGAAGCTTCTTTTAATAATAATATTATAGTTAGCAAACAATTTATTGTTTTAACAATAGATACTAGTTGCAATTTTAATAAAATATCTTAATCTTTAAATTTATAACTCTTATTGTTATTTTTAATGCTTCGACTTTGTCTTTTCTTTTTTTGCTTTTTAATTTAATAATATCTTGATTTTTAAATTATTAATTTTATGTTTTTAATTTTTAAAGTTTTTAATTCTAGTAATTTGTTAAAGTTAACTTGTTTTCTATTTTTTTTTTTTCTATTTTTGAGTTTTTAAATTCTTGAATTTCTAAAATTGTTTTTAGAGATATATTAACAATTTGTTGTTTTGATATTTGTTGTTGTAATTAAGTTCTTGCGTTAAACTTTAATATAATAAGATAAAAATAGAATTCTAATTAGTAGACAACTATAACAACAAAAACTTATCGCAATATATATATAAATTGCACTATACAATCTAATAATATATTAAGTAGCTAAGATTCTAAAATCTAAGTAGAAGAGATCGCATATATATTGCAAATAGATTGCTAATACTAGTAACAAATATTTCTAAGTCTATAGTCTAATATTATCTAATTACTTAACTACAATATAAAAAAAGTTTAAGTAACAATTGCTACTAAAATTGCAAAAGTAAAAAATTATATTTAAGAAAAAGATAATAAAGATAAAACAAATAATAGTTATAACTAAAAAAAAGATAAAGCAAGTAATAAAAAGAACAAAGAATATATTATAATTAATAAATAACTTTAAAAGATTATTATTGTTATTAGTATAACTAATAGTTGTATATTTTTAATCTTTTTACTTTTGTATTTTGCTATACTTAATTTATTATTAAATCTTCTTACTAGAAGTGCTAAATTATATTAGAAATATTACAATAGATTAATTGTCTAATATTATTACAAAACTAATAAGATTAACTAATACTAACAAAGCTAAAGATATAAATATAGAAAGTAAAAAAATAATTATTATAGAAGTAGACAAAATAATTCTAATAATCTAAGTTAATTAATTAAGTATTGCAATATTTAAAATCTACAATAACTATTTAGACAATATTGTAATTATTATTTTCGAGATCGATAATAATATTAACTATACTAAACTATATATTAATAATATATATAAGCTAATAGAGATAATAATAATATTATTAATAATAGATAGAGATATAGATAAAAAGAGATAGTAAAGAATAAAATATAATTAATGCATTGAGTATCGGGTCGACAAAGATATCAACTATATATTGAATTAAAAATTCCATCAAAAACATCGTCAATAAGACTATATACAATTGATAATAACGGCGACGAGGTGTTCCTAATTAGGTATAGTGCCTATTAGGTGGATTGCGCAATGAGGGGTGATGTGGCTAAGTAGGACTGCCGGAAATACGAAATAGGACTGCCCGGAGTCAACCTGTCTCGGTAGTGGAGTCGCCATTTCTAGAGATGGCGATGGAGGGAATCTTTCCTCGAGGCCCTTTAGGAGGTGCACCCTGATCGGTCTTGTACGCGAGGCCGCCAAAGCGGAGCCGGGCTTCAAGCTTCGTGGCGAAAGGGGACCAGACATACGATGAAGAGCTTGGGAAGCCTCGGTAGAGCGTGATGGATGGAGAGGCCATTCGCGGGTATTACGAGCAGCCTAATTTGGGCAAGCTGTTTGTGTGGTCTTTGGTAATAGGTGAGAGTATTGTACCTCGTGTTTCAGCCTCCGAGGTCATGCGAAGAAGGCAGTCCCATTGAAACGGCGTGAACATGAAGCCGGGATCAAATGTTGCTGTGAAGTCGGAGGATTTGCACCATCCTCAGAGTCTTAGGGTTAAGTCTATTTCTAGGGTTATAGATGTAAAGATTGCCATTTTTGCAGCATGAAGGATGGTGGTGGTGTCGTGGTGAATTACATCAAGGTAGTAGAAGATCAGAAAGCTAGTCTCAAGCATCTCAAAGAGCATGAACGGGAGAGGACAGGGTACAAGCAGGTGACAATGATACTACAGAAGGTCAAGATCATTCAGCCTTTGATCAGCAGTCCAGGACTGGGGAAAACGTTTAGAGCCATCAAGAGCAGAGCAGAAGAGAGCACTAGAGAGCAAGATAATACCTATCTATCAAAGAGCACTTTAGCTTAACTGAATATATTAAAAACTATATAAGGTAATTGTAATAATTACAAAGCGAAATGCAATATCACCTTGGAAGTCAACTAATTCATGTTGTATCTAGCCGAGAATCGGAGCTGTGAGCGTGCATCCTGCATGTAGCGCTTGATCTGAGGGGACACAAAAGCCTTGAATCTAAGAGTCTCAAACCTAGGCGTCGGACGTGAAATGCTTGTGCAGCAATGCAGCAATTAGCCCGTCATCATATGGTGGATCTTGCACCTCGCCCTGGCCCATCATAATTATGTGACGGGCTTTCACAGCCCCATTCTCTTTCTTATCAAGCCACAATCACTTAGCATCAAGGGCTGTATATCTCGCGGACGTTCACGGGCGTTTGAACTATATGTTGAAGCGGGAAGGAATGGATAATTTTGTGAATATTACCTCGATATTCAAAATGTGGTTCACCCCGAGCAACTTTTGAAAATCAATTTTTTTTTCGACCCGGGATTGCAAATATCATCAACCCCTCAACACCAACGCTATTGTTTGATCAAAAATTGCTCTTATATAGAATTGTTACATTTATCAATACTGCTGTAGATTTTCAAGATCTTAAATCAATCTGCGACCAAAGTTACATGCGTAATTGTGATTTTTAACACTTCGCCTCGACACATTTTGGGCACTCCCACCAAGCCCCACCAAGCCCCACCAAGCCCCCACCAAGCCCCCATCAAGCCCCCACCAAGCCCCCATCAAGCCCCCACTAAAAAGTCTTCGCACAGCAATAGCTAAACAACATCGCATCTACAATGCTCAAAATTGAAGACGCTCAATAGACACGTTGTTAGCAGTAGTTGAACCAGGTTTTTAGTAATTTGGAT
>JAABUL010004840.1_pt1 | contig 17474 bp, 3 predicted proteins | sample 5559151 | NCBI WGS metagenome assembly JAABUL01 (sample SAMN10711876, study PRJNA513368) | rock metagenome | isolation source: Antarctica rocks | place: Antarctica: Victoria Land, Pudding Butte sud | reverse complement strand
TGCTTCAAGTGATTATAAGTTCAAAACGACTTTATTAAACAAGCGCCCCAATTATATTAAATACTAATAGATCGATCGCGTCGAGTTAATACATCGAGTTTAAGTCAATATATTAACTCAAAAATAATCGAGTCGATATTAATATCTTAACTCAAATATCTAGATCGAATTATGATGTTAATATTAAGTACTAAAGTTGAGTTAAAAAGTTAATATCGAAATATCGACTCAAAGTATCGACTCAATTTGTCAAAAAATAAAACTATTTAATAACGAATTTTGTAAACATAAATTATATTTTATATTTTATTATTTTTATTCTATAGTAATACAATAAAGTAATGTATATAAATTATTCAATACTTATATAATAAATAGATTACAATTATTATAGTTCTTTGATTAACTTTAATCTTATATCTTATTAAAAAAATGCATAATCAAATAGTATTTTAATTGACACTTTTGTTCGAAAAGATATATAATAATGTATTTAAAGAATAAATCTAAACTTATTAACGCTATTAACTAATTCGAGATTTTTATAATCTTGTGTTTAACTTTAATCTTAGCATTATTATTATTGTCTTTGTACTTTATATCTATATACTTATTATTTATTATTTTTGTATTATTTTTTGTCTTTTTTTATCTTATCTATACTTTATTTTCGTTAATTTTAATCAAATTTTCAAAATTATTATTTATCGATTTTAAAGAGATAAATATTTTGCGATTTATAACGTTTTTGTTATTTGTAAACATGTTTTTGAACTTTTTAAATTCGTTAATCGTATTTATATTATATGTTGTCTTTAATTTATTTAATCTCTTATAATGTAAAATGCGTTATTAAATTATTCTAATAGCTAATATTATATATTTAATTATATTTTCGCTTTATTCGAATTTATTAAAATTAGACTAATATATAAGTTAGTTATTATATTTATATTAAATTTTATGTATATTTAAACATTAAAAATTATGTTATATTTTGTTATGCTAATACTTCTCACGAAGATATTAGAGAGAATTATGTTATTAAAGAGATTTGTAGACATCTTTAGACAATGCAAGCAATTACTTAATAACAAGAGTATTTGATTAACTTTCTACGTAAATACAAGTGTCTCGTCTAATAATATTTTATCTAGAACTTTCTATAACTGATTTGAATTTTTTATCAAATAATAGTTGTTGTTTGATTTAATCTCGAAAGTATATGTTTTTGTATCAACTTACTTTCTGATGTTATTCTAATTATCGAGTATCTCTCTTAATATAATATTGATTTGTCGACGATTTATTAAGTTTCGCGATCGACAATTTCTTGCGAAATAATTCGATTTATTACATATATAGCACGTTTTCTAAGATAAATTATCTTGCTTTTCTCTAAAATTCTTTTGTTTACATTATTAAGTAAAATTCAATTTTATAAATACAAATTTACAATAATTTGAATTACTGTACTTCTAATTAGAACAAGATTTTTTCTAATAATATTTAATTGTTAATTTGAAGAAAATTTCTGCTCTTTTACTAAATTAATTGTTTTTTTTTTATAACTCTCTTATACAATTTATTATCGAGATCGATAGCTACTTCGATAAAATTAAATATGTTGTTAATTTCTTTGTTATTATTTACTTATAATTTTGTTCTTTAAATTATTCTTAAGATTTTGTCGAAACATTGTTATAAGCGCAACATTATCTTACTTAATAAAATTGATATATTTTTGAAATCTAAATACATAATTCGATATAAAGATTCGTTAAATTAAATACTAAATTATTATTTTTACAATTTGTTTCTTATTAAATATTTCAAAAATTCTTCGAAGCTTTGTTTTGAAATTATTAAAGTTTGTAAATATTATTCGAGAATTTTTGTTATAACTTTTTATATATTTGTGTAAATCTAACTTGAGTTAATATTAAGCTCTTTCTCTAAGAAATATTAATACACTTTTTTTTTGTTTGCTAAAATAGAATAAAAGATAAAGTAGATATTTATTTGCATAAGTTAGTTTTTCAAATTAATACAATTTCTATAATAGACGTCAAAATTGTTAATTCTAGTCTTGTTATTTTTATTAATAGAAAATTAACGTAATACTATAAAGTTAATGCTCGAGATAAAGATGCGTTAAACTAATACAAACATTTTTAAAATATTTAAAATATTATACTAATATTTTCTATAAAGATATTAGAGAGAATTATATTATTAAAGAGATTTGTAGATGTCTTCAGATAATGCAAGCAATTACTTAATAACAAGAATTTGCAACTATAGATAGTCGTAACAATAAGTTAAGACTAAAGATTAGTTAAACACAATTTATAAGAGAGTTGTGTTCGAGATCTATATTCTAGAAATTTCTTTGTGCTCTTTCTGCTCCTCTAATAGAGTACTGCTTCTTATACTCTTCTAATAAAGATAATAGAGCATCGCTCTTTATATTCTCTTGATAAATTATTAACATCTATATACGAGAGAAAGCGTATTAAAACTAATGTTTAATAAATTTTGTTTCTCAAAAATTAGTATAACAAACGCATAGAAAATATATAAGAAACGCTTAATACTAATACATATAAATGTTATTTTATAATTCAATATTTTATCGAATTTATTAAAGCGATAAAATTGTTAAAATAATAATTACAATTTTTTTTAACACTTAATATCGATGTTGCGTCGTCAATAGAAATAAATATATAATAAAAATATGTTTTATAAGTCAAAATTTATTGCGCAAAACGAAATAAATCGAAGCGAATATTAAGTTACCAAAATTTAATTCGCTTTAAATTTAAATCAAATTAAAGCAAATTTTGCACAATTTAACTTCAGTTATTTGCGAGTTATATTTAGATTTAATAACGTATTATTTAAACAATTAATTATTAAAGATTAACTTCAAAAAATAAGTCAAATAAATTAAATATATTTAAATTTTTAGCAATCTTTCTATTTATTACTCTTTTATACTATTAAGATATATATATAATTAGCAATAATTAATGTCGATTTAATAATTTAAAAAGATATATAAGTTTATTCTTATATGTCTTTTTAAGCTTTTGAATTGTTTTAACACTTTTAGATTTTAAGATTAATAATTTAATTCTCTTAAATATTATTTTCTTTTTTTGTTTTCGTTTTAATAAACAAGTTAAACGCATTCGAAACTATTAAAAGATTTGTCTTAAAAGAGTTTCAAATCCTTGATTATTATATAATTGATAACTCTATTATATTACTTATAATGCGCTTAATCTTCGATTAAACTAATGTTAAAATTAATATTGCAAGAACTTAATTATAATACTCTAATTACTAAGTTATTAAAATTAAAATATAAATAAACATATTATAATTAAATTATAAAAATTCTATAGAAATTGCAATTACAACTCTATTAATATTTATCTTAATCTTTGTTTCTAATAATCTTTCTATTTATTATCTTTTTACATTACAAATGCAAGATAGACAAACTATATTTAAGCTACAATTTATTATTATATATAATTTATTTATTAATTATTTTTTACTTTATTATTTAGATCTTAATAACTTAATAAATTAACATTTACTTAAAATATTTATTTTGTTTTTTAATTTCAACAAATAAGATAAAAACAACATCGTAAAAAAGTTTGTCTCAAAAAAGATTCGAATTCTTAATTTTCGTTAATAGAGAAATTCGAAAATATTGCTTATAATGCGCTTAATTTTTAGTTAAACTAATGTTAAGATTAATATTCTTAGCTCTTTATTAACGAAGCTTTAATTGTTGAGCTATTAAGATTATTTTATAATTGAGAATGTCAAAGAGAGAATAATATTATAAATTTACTAGAGTTAAAATTATAGTTTGATCGAATTATACTTTCTTCTCTATTTTTAGTAATCTTTTTGTGCATTACTTTCTTATACTACAAATATAATATAAAAAACTATATTCGAAATATATTTTATTAATATACATATTTTTAATTCTTAGTTTTGCAAAAAAGCTTCAATTGCGAACAAAATGCGTAAAAAGTGTGCTACAATATTTTAACGTAAAATGTTAATAAATTTCTCAATTTTTTATATATCGATTAAAACAAAACAAAAATGTTTTTTTTTTAATTATAAATGCAAATGTTTAGGTTAATTTGTCAAAAAATTTATCGAAAAATCTATAAAATTCGAAAGAAAATTCTAGATTTGCGTTGATTGTAATAAAGAATTTAAAATAATAATTGTATTATTATTTTTAATATTTAAACTAATTTATTTAACTAAAAAATAAAGTGCAAGAGTTCGCGATATATTTAAGACAACATTTTCGATATTTAAGATGCGAAAAAAAATAACAAAAAAAGATAAATTTAAATTTGCGTATATTGTAATCAAGAATTTAAAAAGATAATAATATTGTTATTTTAAATAATTAAATTAGTTTATTTAACTAAGAGATAAAGTATAAGAGTTTGCGACATACTTAACATACAATTTTTAAAATATAAGAAAAAATAATCGAAAGCTTGTTGCGTTGCTCTAATTAAGTAAAAGTATAACATAAAGATATTATTAAAATCTATTATTATATATTCGATTACGTTAAGTTTAATAATAGAGTCGATTTTTAAGTTTTTTTTATAACGTAAACAATAAAACGTCGCATAAAAAGTCTTCGAGTTTTAAATAATATATATAATGTTCTTTTTAAATTGCTAGTTTTAAAGCAAAAAACAAAAGTTATAATAAAGTTGATATTATATTAAGCAATTCGCTTAAAGTAAAAATATTTGATAGATATAATTTATTCTATTTTTAGCAAATTTTTTAATCGTCTTTAATAATAATATTATGTACAATATTTATTTATTATCTTCTAACTATTATTAAAATACAAAATTAGAAATTAATTAATATATATATTTTAAGAAGAATTCGAATCTTTGTTATCTAGATATCTTTTTAATGTATTAAAAATTAATTTTTATAGTATTTGTAAAAATATCTAGATTGCTTTAATTACTAAACTATTAAGACAAATACTTAATATATTGCGCAATAATTCTTAATTGTTAAAGAAAATCGTTCTAAAAGAGATTCGAACTTTTATCTTCGTTAAAATATACGTCTTCTTGATTTGAATCGGATTTTAAATTAACGTTTTACTTAAAATACAATTTGTAAAGTTTTAATTAATACGTTAAGATAATATTTGAAATATCTTACTCTTTAAGTTATTAATACGTATTATAAATAGATTAATTTTAATTCTATTATATAAATATTATTTTAACTTAATTACAAATTAAATTAATATTCGAATTTAAACTTATTCGTAAATCTAAAAATATAATTAAAACAAAGAAAATTAAAGATAGCAACAATTATAATTTTATAATTTTTTTTCTCTATTAATTATGATAATTTTAATCTCTTAATTAATATTAATAATAATTTGTGCTTTTTAGCAAACAATAGTAACAAATTCTTTTAACTTTATTTTCTAATAATTTCTTTATAATTTGTTTATGCGATTTGTAAATAAATTATAACACATATTAATACAAAGTTAACTTGTAGTTAAAATATTTTCTTTTTTTTATTTGATTTTTGTTTGTATTCGTATTGTAGCCAGGTAACCAAGTAATATTAGACTATGGACTTGGAGATACTTGCTACTAGTACTAGCGACCTATTTGCAGTACATATGCAATCTCTTCCACTTAGAGCTTAGAATCTTAGCTACTTAATACACTATTAGATTGTATAGTGCGATCTATATATGCATCGCGATAAGTCTCTGTTGTTATAGTTGTCTACTAACTAGAATCCTGTCTCTATCTCGTTACAGTATTAACACTATAATACTAATAGCATTTTCTAACTTATTTTTGCACGCATTCGCGATAATACATTTTACTTTTTTGCTTTTTGCTTTTTCCTTGTTTCTCTTTTTTGTTGTTACTAATATAGATAAACTAAGTTACAATAATTGCGATTTGTTTTTTATACTTTATTTTAAACTTCTTGAAGAAAATTTTGTTCTTGAAATTTAAATATATATATTAAAACTTGTTTTTCTCAAAATTGTATTGTTTAACAATTATAGTTATTTGTATAATTGCTAAGTCGAATAATTTGTATAATTGAAATATATAAAAAACTATCAAAAACAATTATTTGTAAAAAATAATAATAAATATAATTGCAAAAATATTTTGCGTCAATTTTAATATTATTAATAGTTAAGAACTCAATTGCTATTCTTGTATAAAAATATTTGAATAGAAATTTATATAATATTAGAAGTTTTATATAACTAATTAATATTCGCAAAGATATAATTTAAACGCAATAAATTCGCAAAATATATAAGTATAATAATAAATAAAAAAAGCAAACTTTACGCATTATTGTTTTTGTATTATTTAAATTTATTAATTTTAACATTTAATAATCTTGTAATTTCTTTAACATTTATAATATTTTTTAAGATTTAAAATTTACAATTAGATTAAAAAGTTTGCGCATTTATTAATATTTTATTTTAGTAAAGTGTTTTGTATACGTTATATTTTATTTTGAGTATATTTTAATAAATATTTTTCTAAGCAAATTAATTAAGTTTTATCTTTTAAGAAGTTTTCTTAAATTTTGCGTTGTTATTTATTAAGTAAAGCAAAATTGCTTTGTTATAAAAACAATCTAATATATCTTAAGTTTTACTATAATAATTCGAAGACTTAATCTTGATTATTTTAATTACTTTTAATATTTTTTTTCTCTATTTTATGTTCTTACGTTTTAAACGCACTTTGAAATTTTTTAATATATCAAATAATCTGTTATATATTTTAAAGACACAATAAATAGTAAAGACATTAATTATACTCAAAATCTTAATATAAATGTAAAATAAATTAGTAAGTTTAATTTACTATTAAACTTTATTTTATTCGTTAAATTTAAGTTAATAAAAATTAGCAAATTATTTAAATTATTTATTTAAATATTTACACAATAAGTAAGATTAAACAATTATGTAATATATTAAGTTTTATTATATTTTAACATTTTAAAAGAGTTTTAAAATCGTGCGCAATAAAACTTCGTACAAATAACTTTAATATAATTTAACTTAACTTAAATTCCGCTTTTTTCTTTTTAAGTTCTAATTGTTAAATTTACTTAGAAAGCTTTTTTCGTTAAAAGTTAACATTAATAAAATAATCGATTTATGTATCTATATAAATGTTAATAATTGCTAAAAAGATTTACACAAAACTTAATATATTAGCTAGCTTTATTAACAACTTATTTAAGTCTTTAACGTTTAATTTATTCTTGTTTTTTTTTTAAAATTGTTTATTAAATAAAAAAATTCGCATATATTTAAGTAGCATATTTATCGCAAGTTGCAATATATATATTAAATAAAATAAATATTGCGTACAATTATTGTTCTCTTTGTTCTTATTATTGTTTTGAATTTTTTTAACAATATTGTTTGTAGTATTATTAATATTATTAATAATAACAAATACAAACGCAATTCTTAACTAATCTTAAATACTTATAAACGCGTAAATGTTAAAAACGAAAATAAGATAATTTATAAAGATGTTGTTATTAAACGCATTGTTAATAATTATTGTTAAAATTTTGCGAAAGAGATTATATTATTAAAGAATATTATCTTAATTTGAATTCGGATAAATAGATTATTGTTTCCGATCTACTTTAACGTTGATTTAAGCGATTTTTGCATTGAACTTCTACTTACGTTCACGCAATTTCGAGACGATTACTAGCTTCGTTGTTGTTAGATAACGTTTTCTAGCTTTATATTACTATTATCTCTTTACGTTTTACAAATTATTATTTACATCTTAAGAATGCTTTTTATGTCAAATAAATATCGATAATCGATTAAGCGTTTGTGCATCAAAATGTCGAATTGCAATTTTAAAGAAATTTCTAAGTATCTCGAGATTGTTCTAAAATGTTTATTTTAAAATTAATTCGAATTTCTTATTTACAATCTCAAAACAATAATATATATTTTTTTTACTCTTTATTTATTCTTCTGATTATTCTTTTATAGTTATTCTTTCTTTCTTTTCTCTTAACTTAGACTTTATTTATTTGTAATTTCTCTCTAACTAATTATAATTCGTCGCAAAGTTCTAGATTAAATCTCGCAAACAAATTTTATTGCAATTTACTTCTCAATTGCGAAAGATTATATTTTTGCATACAAATACTACAATCGACAATATAAAAACATAAATAAGAAGCGTCGATTTACAAATATTTACGAGAATTTTACGAAATTACACATTAATAAAATAAAAAATTTATAAAAAAAATACGTTAAATGCTTCTCTCTTTATTCTTTATAAATAATTATATTAATTAATAAATTTTAATAGATATTGCAAGTTAATTAATATTGATTTATATTATATGTTTAGAAAATCTTTTGCAAGAAGAATTAACAACTTCTTTTACTAATTCTACATTAAGAATATTATTCGAAAAGTTAGTTTTATTATTATATATTAACATTAACTTAATTAAGTATACATTAAATACAAGAATTAACAAATTAATTCGCTAATATTAAAAAAAGTTTACAAAATATATTGTTATCGATGCAGAAATTCTGAGAAGTATTAACGAGACTAAATTAATTTATTGACAAATTGCTAATAAAAGAATATAAATTAAATAAAAGTAAGATAGATAAATCTTTATTAGACGTTAAAGATTTCTTGAAAATATTGTATTATTATTGAGTAATTAATATTAAACTTTTTTTGTACGAACGTTATCAACTATTTGTTGTTACTATTTTTTTTTTTTAATTGCATTTATCAATTCTTGTTCTAAGATTCTATTAAGTATTATATACAACAATATCGCTCTATTTATATTTCGTAACAAAAATACTAATAAAATTGCTTTTACACTTTAATTTCGTTTAAGAAAAATTAAATTATAATAGAAACGAAAAAGATTATGCAAGAGAATTTACTTTTAATTATAACAAGATGCTAACTTTTATGTAAAAAAACCTATATCTTCTCTTTTAATAACAACTTTAAGTTTTGCGTTATCTCTTATATTGTAAGTCTTGCTTGCAATAATAAATATTTTCGATTTTTCGATATTATTTCTTGAATAATTTTAATTTTGGAAATATATGTTGATTTAAATTGTTAATTAATTTAGTAATGCAATAAAATATTAAATTTTTTAATTTTTCGCTTGTTAAACTTTTCAAATTAAGAAATAAATAACAAGTTTGACAATCTTTTTTTCTATAATCTCTATTATAAATAAGTAAAATACTTAGAAAAAGAGATTAACTTTGTGTCAATTTTAATTATATACTATTTTTAACAAGCAATAAATAACAATATTAACAATAAATTTCGTTAATTTAAATCTACGAAGAGATTCGCTAATTACGACAAATAATTTTGACTTAAACAAAATAATACGCAATTTAATTCTTGATTATATTACTTCGATAATCTTTTAACAAAATTATTTTTCTTGCATAATTTGTTACGATATATAAGCGATTTATCAAGATATTGCATTGCAAGAAAATCTAATTGTTATTTTTTATCTTATAAATTACATAATCGATTTACGTTAATTTTCCGAACTTTTTTTTTAATAACTAAAGAATTTACAATAGAATGCAAGCGTTTAAGAATTGCGTTAGTATTAACAAAATTTTTACAATCAAATTTGCGAAAAGTTTAATTTTATTTATTAAACAAAAGATTAATCGATTTACAACAAATATTAGCAAGTTAAGCAAGACATTAATTGTTTACTTAAATAAAAAGAATATATATTAAAAATGCAATTGCAACTTAATTACAATACAACAACTTCAATGCAAGATATATTTGCGCAAATAACTATTAACAATATTGTTTTTTTTCTCGTTTAATCTTTTTCGATTTTAATTAAGTATGTCTTTAAAAAATAAGTATATATCGAATAAGTTTTTCTCAATTTATTGTTATTTATCAAATACGATAAGAATCTAAATTAATAGATTTTTATTGTTAACAATTTGATTTTGTTGTGCATTTGTCAGAAATAACTTTCTCGAAAATCCTGTTAAATGTAAGAGAATAATATTGCAACAAGCTTGTTAAATAACAATATATCTAATATTAATGTTAAATCGAATTGCTTGAAATTCGAAGCGTTATTTCGATATTAACTTTTATTTTAATATTAATCTTTTTAGTGTGTACACAATCTTAACAATATTATATTATTCTTGCATAAATAATAATACGTCTTTGATAGTAATTTCGTTATAGTGTTATTTCAATCGATATTATTAATTTTAGTTTGATTAGAGTTGTCTAATTCTTAATATTACTTGTAAATAACTCGCGCTTAATAGTTTTATATACTTTTAAAATTACGCAGCGAAAATTTATAAAATCTACATATTTGAGAAAAGCTAATTTTCTTATTTGTTGTTTTAATAAATTGAAAGATATGCATATATTATTGTTCTTGTTGATTATTTTTCTCTAGATACAATTATAAATATTCTTATCTATTACAATTATTTAATAGATGTTCTCTCAATAAATTTTTTAATCTATTTATTTGAGAATTTTCGCAAACGAGTTTTATTTGACTTTAAATTATTCTAATACTTTCTTTGTTTTTTTATCTTCAATTTCGTTTAATTTGTTGTTGTTGTTTTTTTTTTTTCTTTTTTGTATATTTCGAAATATCTTTTATATTTTTTTTTATTGCGCTTAACTTCGAGTTGTCTTATATTTTATTTTTATTTCGAAAATTACTGTAGATTATTCTCGCTAAATCTTGTATTTACTCTAAAAATAAAATAAAAATTCGAATTGCATCTTTGTTGCTTACAAACCTGTTTAATTTTAAATAAAATAATTGAATCAAATATTTCTTCTTACTTTTTTATAGCAAATATCGAAATTTATTTCTAAATCTTGCGATTATTTGAGCGTAAAACAGACGTTTTCGTATACGAGATAATTCTTGTTCGACAGACAATTTGCTTTATTAACTTTGCTTTGTATCAAAATAATAGATTTTTATTTTTTAACAAACTATATTATTTGCATTAGTTTTTAACACTTATTAATAAGAAGTAATAATTTATCGAGAAGAATTAATTATAATATTTAAAGTATTTGTTTTACTATTTATAGATTTTTGATTTACGACAAAGAAATTATCTTTTATTGTAGTTTTCTTGTTAAATATCGATTGAAGTAAAAGATTATTAAGAGCAATTAAAAAATTAGATTTGTAATAATAAAGAATCGCATAATATATACAAACTTAGCTCGAAATTTTAAAGTAACTTGTTCGATTATAAAAACAAAAATTGTTTAAATCGAAAAATTAATATTTTTCAATTTTTATAAGTATTTGTAACAGATATATTAATATATTAGATTTCTATATTAATTACAAACTCTTTCTTGAAACAGTCTCGATTATTATTTGCTAGAATACTAAAATTCCTTGCGTTGTTATCTTCAAAAATGTTAAAAAGTTCTTTAGAAATTCGAGAATTTGTATTCTACTTGTTACGTACATTACTAATAATTATTATAAAATTAAACTCTAGTAAAGAATGCATTTATAGATCTCAAAAACGTTGCAATTATATGCGTGTTCTTTTTTGTTATTATTACATTCTCGTTATTACTTAACTCTTGTCTCTAAAAACTAATTATATCTTTAAATTATTAATTTTGTCTTAAGAAGTTTTTCGCATAAATAGAATAAAGAATCTATATTTAATTAATTCTAATTGCAACAAAGCAAGATCTATTAATTAACTCTTAATACTTTACAAAATATTGTCTTTTTATATTAATTTTAACTTTTTTTAAAAAAAAAATCTTGAGTAACTTCAGAATCTTAAAATAAGTTTGAACAAGATTTGTTTAAAGACAACTTAAATTATTTACAAACTTTTTATCTTAATATAAAACTATTAATTTAAAAAAGCTAAATATTAAGTATAACAATTTAATTTTTATTGCTCTTTACAATAGCAAAGAAAATATATATATAAAGAGAAATAAATCGATTATTCTATTCGAAAGAAAAATATAGAAATATTTATAAGATAATGCAAAGAAACGAATAGAAATTGTCAAAACTTATAATAATAAAGAGACGAGATTAAATCTTTAACATTATTATTATTTTTATATTCTATATAAGTGACTTTGCGTTAATAGTTAAATTATAAAAAAAGAAACAAGACGACGCTCTATTATAAAGAAAGAAATAAGACGACACTTTATAATAAAGTTAATCTATAAGACACAAGTCGAATAGTCTTACAATTAAGAACAAAAGAATCTGCGAAAACTATCGTTGCGACATAGCAATAATTATTAGAATCTCAATGTCAACAATCTATGTTATAAAGATTGACGAAAGAAATAGCAATAAAATTTATCTCAATCTTTATTGCTTCTGTCTGCTAAATGTTGAAATATATTAATAAATTCAAAAAAGTTAACTATTAAATATCTTTATAAATAGCGTAGCAATCTAAAAATTTATTTTCGATCTTTAATTTTTAAAGCAATCTCTTTTTTGCAATTAAAGATTAAGTTCTTTCGAATATATTTACGTATTAAAACGTAAAATATTTATATTATTAATTTTTTTATTAATAATAATTCTTTGTTAAATATCGAATGTTATTTTAATCTTAAATTGTTTGCGCAAAACTTCTAGCTTCTTAATTTTATAAAACAAAGATATTATTGCTTTGCTAATATAATTAAAATATTAGCTTATATAAAACTAAAATTCGCTATTAATATTTAATCTACAAATCTCTTCAATAGTATAATTATCTCTAATATCTTCATGGAAAGTATTAGCGTAATATGCGTATTTGATATATAATAACGTAAACTAAATAAAAATAATATAATAAATTTTGACAACAAGATTTTAAGATTTTCTAAAGTTAATAATAATAAAACAAAATTAAGTTTTTTTAATTTATGTTATAATAAAATATGTATTTGATATTTGTAATTAATAATTAAATTTCTCTGTTTTTTGAAACAATTAATAGATTTCTATTTTTTGAGACAATTGCAATTGACAAATATCTATTCTTTAAGACTAACTTTGTTATTAATTCTCGTATTAGTAATAATTTGCTTCTAGATAATATTAAAGCAATTTCAATTGTACTTTTATTGAAAAAGATTACTAATTTATTGATACAAATTTTGTAGTTAAGTAGCTTGATTTCTGAATTCAACTATGCTAAAAAGCAAGCACTTAAGATGCTGCTTAGTAAGCGCTTTTTGTATTTTTTGTATCTTTAGAGAGAAAGTGCAGACGAAGCTTCTAACAATGCTTCTGTTAACAATGGGCGTATACTCGTGTTGTCACTCGATAACTTACATTAACACTATAAGACTAATTGTCTACTGTGCGCTTGTAGTCAATTAGATTATTGGCACGATTGAATTCTATTAAGATATCGACAAGTCTTAAGCGAGCAGTAAGCGACTAATCAAATCGCGTTAATATAACTCTCCAAGTGGCGACACGAGTACATTTGATCTCTCTAACGGGGCGCACCATTATGCACAGGCATTATAAGGGCTGTGGAATCAGCTTAGCACAGCATTAAAAGGCTATCTGAATTTTGACTAGTAGTCTCAGTCCCTGTCAAATGTTGTTGGCTTGGGATCTTGTTATTCATAGTCGATCGATAGCCAGTTTAGTGCCTTCGACAATGGCCTGATGTTCTATTTTTGGTAAGCGACGCACCTCTATTGCAAAATTGAAGTTTTACCTAGCTTATTGATACGCGCTCGGAGGTCGTATGCGCTCTCCTCCTTGATTATCGGAAGCTCTTTCACGAAGATCGGTGCCCTCTCATCTACCTGTATATGATCCAGATTCAGCACACAGTCATATTGCTTGGGTGTGGGGACGTGGAGTGATCTGCCATGCCGAAACGCATCGCAGACCAGCGAACTCCAAAAGAAGAATAGAAGATGCTCTGCACGAAAGTATCTATCTCCTTAATAACGTAATGAATCACGACCTGTTAGGGTCCCGCCGTAAGCATTAAACCTTCGAAGGAGGGAGATAGAAGGTTCGGAGACATCTAATCCAGTCTTTGTAATATTACCCTGCTAAAACGCCTTATGTGCTCTTTCAATAGCATTGATCCCATTGAATGCTAGGTAAACGTTCAACGAGATTTGCGATAGCAATTTCGAATTTGGAGATTGACGCGTCAATTAAGTCAATTGAACATTGCGTTGATGAGTTATTTCCAAAAAACGAGTTTGAGCGTGTCGTGGAAGTTTTTTCCTGTTGAGCTGGTGAAATTGTTGAGAAAGAACTATTGATGAACCCTGCACTAGCCCTAGTCTTCGGAGCTTGCCTCTTGCCAATACCAATCTCGCGATTTATGACCAAAGCTAGATCAAGTCATTGCAAGATTACATGATTATGGCAACCTCTCTTGTAATATTGATATCGGGCAATGGCTCTAATCTCCAAGCTATAATCGACGCCATCGCGTCCGGCCGTCTACTAAATACATCGATCTCGTTGGTAATCTCCAATAAGAAGGATGCATATGGTCTCCAACGAGCCCACAACGCCGGAATCGATACCAAGTACCTCAATCTATTGTCGTATAATAAGAAGTATCCAGACTCGAGTGCCAAAATTGGACAAGTGGCACGGGAAGCCTACGACACCGATTTAGCAACGAAAGTCCTTGAAATAAACCCATCTTTAGTAATTTGTGCTGGATGGTGAGTTCATCCATATGGCCTATCCGAAGATATAGTCCACTCCAAAATTCCTGCTTTCTCAATCTTATCTAACATAATACTAACTTTTCTGAATATGAAAGGATGCATGTAGGCGCCAGCTTTATTATACACCAAAGGGATGGCCACAGAAAAGACTCTAACTCTGCCAGGTTCTTTCGAAACCTTTTCTTCACTCCTTGGAACAAGCAAGGGTACCGTTAATCAACCTTCATCCTGGTTTGCCTGGCAAGCATAACGGAGCAGGTAATTCTCCTGGATTTTCAAACCTCGACATGTTGACTGATACAGGGGCAATCGAACGAGCATACAAGGACTACCAAGAAAAGAAAATTCAAAGTACTGGGGTTATGGTGCATTACGTAACAGGCGATGTTGACTGCGGAAAATCGATTATCGTCGAAGAAGTCGAAATTAACAGCAATGATACCTTGAACGCTCTACAGGTGCGTAAATGCCGAAGCTATTGAGTCCATATGTCATGGCAGCTTTCGCTTTTTAGTATATCGTTGATATTCAAATGGTATTTGCTGGCAATTTCATTAAGATGTTGAGTACAATATATATCACTGTTTCTAGATGGAGCGAGGGAACGTTATCATTTGCGAGGCTTGGGTGGTTGAAGGGATCCTAAACATATGAACTCCTATGTAGCATGCATGTACAGTGTCACAGAGATATGCGAGAGCTTTGTTATTCTGCTGAGACCTCCAGCAATACCATCTATGAAGAACGCTAACTTTTGTGTTCTGCAGGACCGAATACACACTGTCGAACACGAAGTCATTATCAAAGGTATCAAGATCGCCCTTTCTGATCCTTGATAGCAGGCAACGAGCTTTAGGGACTGTGGTTCCACGCGAGCAGTTTGAACGACCTGGCGTCCGTAGAATACTCTTCTCGCAGGCCAACACACAGTCCCATGGTGATTTCTACATCTGTTGCAACTTCTTTGACGCTTCTTTCAGACACCATTTCGACTTGTCAACGCCTGCTGCACGCAGAATGGATTCCGCCTCTTGCAATAGCCATCCCATCAAAGGTTTCCCAAACCAATCAGCGCCCATACTTCTCAACCATGATATGAGGTCGATCCGATGTAAGATACAAAGTAAGTTGATATCTCGGATCTGCAAGAGCCACTGCTTGTATGTCTGACGGTCAACTACTACCTTCGACCACTCGGCTAAGGCCATTAAGCCCTCAGGATCCGCCAGTGCCATTTCTGACAGAACAATGTTGTCTACTTGCAGTGGTTGTTGTCTTTCGATGTAGCGAACTGTCTGCAATCTGGTTCGTTGTCTGTACCGGTCGCGCCCGTGGACGATCTCCGCCAGATCTGCCGATTGCTCGTCCTCCTCACCCCTCGTTTTGGCTGCGTCCCTAAGCTTGCTCATTCTTTCTGCTTTCTTCTTTTTTGGAGCACCTCTTAGGATCTGTGGTGGCTCATTATATTCCCGGACCCTTCGAGCTTGTGATACGAAAGGCTTCCCCTGTGCTTGAGGTGTTTTCTCCGAACGGCTTCGGTCTTCGACTTGTTGCCTTCTTTGTTCGTTGTGCTCATCCTTTGCTGCCTTTGCCTCCATAACGGACTTGAACGCCGTTTCATACGTGCAATTCTCGAGCAATGCTTTCTTCTCTGCTGCTTTTGCATAATAGTAGACTTTGCGTGCCTTCGACTCCTTCGACCTGTGGGCCTGGTGATAGGCTCTTGCGTATGCCCTTCTCTCCTCATGTCCTTCATAGTCGTTTATCTGCATTTGTCGTTCCTTGCTCTTCCTGTCATACTCCCTCTGCATAAATCCTTGCGCCTTCTGGTCGAATAGCAAGCTATTTTGTCAAGTACTTATTTTATAATAAATATAAATATAATTTTCTTTTTTTAAACACAAACAAACAAGTTTTTAATTTTAATATGCAAAATAATATTGTGTTCGTAAATGTCTTCAAAAAAATATTAATTTATTAAAAATTAATTATCTCTCTCTATTATAACAATTGAACATTGATTGAATTGATGCACAAAAGTTAGACAATTCGAATAACGCGTCAATTGACTCAAATGCGCGTCCTGTTGATAAGTTATTTTCATAAATTGGATTTGAGCGTATTCGAAAGTTTTTCAGGCCTCAATGGACATGGATGGCTATGAATGGGCTTCAGGGTTCGCGTAGGGTTTTGTAGATCGATAAATGTCCTTTTACTTGAGCTCACTGGATTGGAACCCATTTGTTGGGCGTAATACGTTGCTTTCTCTCATGTCATTATTTGATATTCAATTTTCTGGAGTGCCTTATTCAGCGAGGCCGCATATTGGCAAGAACGGGTTCTAGCAAAGAAAAGCAATGCACGATCCTCCCCACAGCGTGTGCCACAAGGCGCAGCCTACCTTACAGCCTCTGCCTCATATCCCTCCTTGAGAACATCTTTCCATGGGCACAATCTTGTCCTTATCACCTCCAGTCTATTCTCTTGCTGTCGAAAACACTTCTCGTCACAATGAAGGTCGACAACGATTCGCTCACATCCCTTCTCCCAACGCCCGCATTGCGGACTGAGCTGGCTCTTCTTGTAGCCTTG
>JAABUL010004837.1_pt1 | contig 17481 bp, 22 predicted proteins | sample 5559151 | NCBI WGS metagenome assembly JAABUL01 (sample SAMN10711876, study PRJNA513368) | rock metagenome | isolation source: Antarctica rocks | place: Antarctica: Victoria Land, Pudding Butte sud | reverse complement strand
TAGATAAAAGCATAGAAGAGAGATAAGAGAGTTCTTTAGGACGTCGCGGAATAACATTGTGATCTAGTGCTGCCTCAAGTCGTCAAAGATTTAATGCGTCGATCAATAAATATCACGGCTTTAATACCCTCAGTAGTATCCAGTTCCAACCCATCTGGGAGTCTATTCTGGAGCCCTAGGAGAGGAATAACAGCATCCAATTCTGTGACCTTTGCATCATGTTCTGCTAATGCGGATGCAGATGAGAATTATATTTGTAAGACACCGGAGGGGTAGCCAGATATGACTCTTCGATTTAGAGCATCCACAGGCAACGCGATGATTACGAAATTCGAAGGCAGTCGTTTCTGGAATCATGCGTGAAGCCGCTTTGAAGGAGCTTCATCTCTATTCCGATCAGTTGTTTCACGGGGCTCGCCGTAGTCAAGCCGACCCCGGCAACATTACTTCAAACCGGCAGGCTGAGTCTGCTGGATCAAATCGTGCAGGGAACAGCAGCCAAAGTCCACCAAGCCGTCGACAGTGAAGGGAACGTCTTTGCTGTGAAGAAGTTTTTCAAACCGAGGAACGAGCAGTTCAAAAAGTCCATAGTCCGAGATATGCAATCCTTGCGGGGTATTACTCATGTGAGTGGGACTGTCCTATACAATCAAGGAGAGCGCTAAACAGAAATTATAGCCTCATATTGTCACCGTGTTCTATGACAAGTACTTGCCAGATTGGAAGGGAGATATAAAAGTGATGGAACTTGCTTGGTTGGGCAGCTTGTCACGCCAAAAAGGTGTATCTGCCAACGAAATGACAGTTCTAATTGACCAGATTCTGGATGCAACAGGCCACCTTCATGTCAATGGTTATACACACCGAGACATCAAGCCGGATAACATTCTCATTAATTTCCGAAAACCGATACTGGCAAAATTATGCGATTTTGGTCTCACAAGCAACCTTTGCTTGAAAACCTTTGCGGGAGCGGAGAACTTCGTGGCTCCTAAAATCTTGAAGCAGAAACTTCCAGGGTTGCGTCATTCAAGATCAATTGAAAGACAAGTGTCATCGCCGTAGCAATAATCATGATCACAGCAATACAGTACAAGCAGTCTATAATTAAACGAATTGTTCCCAGGAAGACACAGAAATCAGATAAATTCTCGACGTGAAAAGCGTAAAGCCGCCATCTATATCTCAAATAGAACCGTATTTGGTGAAGCAAGTTTTGAGCAGGCTCAGGTCATCGAATTCTCTGTCTGGACGGCAGCAGTGGATACTAGATCCCAGCGCACTGCACAGAGCTTTTCGTAACAAAATCACCACCTTGCAACATAGTATGCTTTACCGAAACGAGTACGAGTTGTCTGGAGGGCTTGCAACGACCGCTGACTCAGCCGTCATGCTGCGGGAACGTTTGGCCAATCAGGAGCGTCCGCGAGACCATGATCCGTGCCATGAGCTTACCTAAGTCTTCGAAGTAAACAAACACCCATGCCTCAGAATATTTATTATCATTCAACAATACAGCTGCATTATGGCCCAACAGTCACCGGATTACAGATAACTTTTCCAAGAAGAGCAGAGGAAGCGCCAAGAAGCAGAGCGCGCCCAGAAAGAAGCAGAGCGCGCCCAACAAAAGGGTGAAGAGAAAACCCGCAAAACAACATTACCCGAGTTCCTCGGCGCTTGCCATGTGCACCTCCACTCCGGTCTTACTGTTCAAAGGGACACGACATTGTCAACGAAGGGCGACCCTGTCAATGCTAATGACAAGATACGTCCTGACCGGATTCTCGCATGGGACGATTTTCCTACATCGCAGGAGGCCATCTGGAAGGACCTTCAGCGATCAAACTTCATGCATGAACGGCACTTCACGTCGCTACACACCTTGGAAGAGTCTGGGGAGGCTATCCGTCAGAGAATGATGAGTTCTGAGCTAGACTTGAATCACTTCGAGCGCTCGACTGTTGAGGACCACATCGCATTGATCATCAAACAAATTTACAACAGCCCGTTGCTTCGAGAGAGATTTTGCCTGAAGGGTTCAGTAAGGTTCGAAAACCATGGCAATACTCTCAGCCCGGAACGAGAGATGGAGGAAAACATGCAACACCTGAGCATCTCTGGGAGAAGGCGGTCTCCTCGTCTCCTGGCCCAGCTTGCAAAGCCGTCAGAATCGTCCGCGTCGGAGCCGATGGCTGGAGCAATCATCGGAGCAGCAAAGGCTACACGTCCTCGTGCGGATCAATTCTGCGTGTACAACATTTCCAGTGAGGCCGAGGATACGGAATATCGCATCGCCGCCTTCATTATTGAATACAAGGCCCCTCACAAGCTACATCTCGGCTGCATATATGAGGGTCTCAAAGACATGAACCTGGAGGAGGTGGTTCGCTGCAACGAAACCGACGGCCCGCAGGACCACTTTCGCCGCCTGGTCGCCGCAGCCATCACTCAAGCCTTCTCCTATATGGTCCGCGCTGGATTGGAGTATGGGTACGTCTGCACCGGTGAAGCATTCATTTTCCTGCGGGTGCCAGATAACCCGGAAACTGTCTATTACTTTCTATCCGTCCCTGAGGGTGACGTGGGGGAGACGACAGGAATGGCATCGGATGCAAATGGGCAAAATCGATTACACCTGACTGCGGTGGGACAAGTGCTGGCGTTCACCCTTCAAGCGCTGAAGAGGCCGCCTCGAAGCCAGAGCTGGCAGGCCAACGCGGTGGCTCGGCTGAAGACCTGGGAGGTGGTCTACGATGAACTATTGGATAAGATCTTCACCGGTGACATACCTTCTTCGGAGTACCGGCCTCCTCGGCAGAGCACCTTTCTTCGTGTGTCGCCTATCCGGCTCCGATCGAGAGCAGCTTCGACCGCCTCTCCGGGCTGTCGGCCACCAGCAGATGAGCGCCATTACAGTGATAACGAATTTGATCCAGATTCAGATACTCCAAGTCGAACATATGGGCAGCGTCCAACTCAGGCCCCCACGCAAGCGCTGGACCCGGTCAGCAAGGCACCATCCGGCCAAAGTTTCCGCCCCGGAGGCAAGAATGTACAGTATTGTACCCAAAAATGTCTTCGTGGGTTGGTGGAAGGAGGTTCGCTTGATAAGATGTGCCCAAACGCGCTGGAGCATGGAGAGAGCCATCATCAGATCGACAAGCCTACTTTCCTCAACCTGATACGTCAGCAACTCTCCAAAAGCCTGGATATCGATTGCAAGCCTACCGGCTTGCACGGAGCGCGCGGAGCTCTGTTCATTGTCAGGTTAACGTCACACGGGTACATCCTGGCTGCTAAATGCACCACCATTGACTTCGTTGCTCATCTCAAGCGGGAAGCCGTCATCTATGAGCGCCTTCGTCCGATCCACGGGACTCACGTGCCGGTGTATCTGGGAAACGTCGATCTTGACCATCCATATGTGTATGATGGCATTGCTGAGATCGTCCACATGATGTTCATCGGTTTTGGAGGACAACCCATCTCTCGACACATTAACTCAGCCAACAGTGTGCAAATAACCGAACAGTTTGAGCGCTCGGTTCAGGCAATTCATCAGCTCAGAGTGCTGCACCGAGATATGATGCCTCGTAACATACTTTGGAATGCGAAGCTTGGTCAGATGATGATCATTGATTTTGATAGAGCGAAGATTCAGGAATCGCGGGCTATCCTTGGTGCGATCTCACCGAACCGAAAGAGAAAGTGGGCGACTGCACTGAAGGAGCAGCCGGACGATGTGTTCATGCGAGAGATACGGCGGGCAATGATTGAACTCCGCGGGACATGAGATAAATCGTCGCTATTTCACCGTCGCCATTGTAAATGAGATCTCAACGACTCGGGGGCTTTGCAGTAGTCCACCAAATGAGCTCGCCAAACATCCCAATCAGTCTACGCTCTTGAGATCTGTAAACGAGCGATGTTTTATCGATTTCGAACACGCTACATACGCTGACGGAGACAAAGGGTTCGTGTGGCCAAAGACAAACGAGCGCTGCAAGAGATGTCACCGAATAAGAAGCGAAAACGAATCGAGGCTTTGAGTGGAGGATGCAGGGTCAAAGAGAGTCTCCAACGATAGCCCGGAATAGCTGCGTCTCTTGAAAGAATTTACTGGTCACTTCAACCCGGGTCGTGCTCTTGGTGTCGACAACAAGGCTCGAGGCCCGTGACAAATTCGTATTGGCCGCGGTGGAAAGGATGATCGACTCCGAGCTTGACTGCGATAGGTTGAGAAGTGCTATCTAAAGGAGCAATGCCCCTACCAGGCGCCGAGATGCGGCCAGGCATCACGAATATGCCTTGAACAAAGCCACCCAAACAGAAGACGCTGACGTGGCTTCCCCTGGACGCGGGTATAAGTAGCCAGTGGATCCCTTGAGACACCCGTCGCTCACCAACGTCTCTTTCTATCTTCCTTGTTCGCACTTTCGTTGCACCGTCCCTCGTCTTGATGAAAGTTTTGAAGATTTTTAATACCGTGGGCGGTGTATCTATGCTTGACGGCATTGAATGTATATTTAAGAAGAAGCAAAGCGACTAACCAAAATTGCGTCAACACCTCCGCAAATTGTTGGAATTGTACGGGAACTGGTGCGGGACTTTTGAGGCCGAACGCCAGGCGCAGTGGGGAGGCAAACGAAGAAGACCGGCACATACAGACAAGGGTCGGTGACCGCGGGTTATTTCTGTTTGTCCGTAGAAGAAGTCTGTATGTTCTTGATTGTATCTGAGGCGTCAAAATGCAGACGTTGGAAAACTGGCAGCTTATGAACTGAAGATAGGGCTGCCAGCAGCAGAGGCTATCTACTCATTCAACGTAAAAGGGCGTCGTCTGTCCTACAGGTCGCCAAAATTTGTAGGCGCTACCTTGATCTGATCTAAAAAAGTCGAAAGTCTCTTTCGGTCTGGGGACTTGCCAGGAGACCATGGAGAGGCTACAGAGTTGACAGCTCTATGGAGTCAACTTTCACAAAACACGCCGAGCTACAGATAATGAAGCAGTGATTTGATGAGAGCGGCGAGCGCAAATCGTGATCTGTGATAGTGACATGATATACTCTACGGTGCAGCGCGTCTCCCAACGCCACGAAGAATACCTCGTCCGTCCATTGTGGACAAGGCAGGTACAAGGGTGAAAGGAGGTATATGTAGAAGTACTGCCCTGATTGGAGATATTCTGTCTTGCTCAATATCTTCATATATCTACTTAATCCATGTCTTTGGTCTGTACAAATTGCTGCCGACAGCAAACGGTTAGTCATTCATGCGTACCCAGACTATGACCACTTCTGCGCAGTCTGTTTGAATACAACGTGATTCAATATATGATAGTCTTATACATATAGCTAATATAGGTAAATTCGCATCAGTTGCTCGAGTAATAAGGAAAGCGTTGTCAGAGAACGCCAAAATTGCTAAAGACCTTCACTCGGCTCTATTATCAAGGATGGAACCGGCTTTCAGCATTTTTCAGCCACGATCCCCGCTTCTTGCCAGGCTACGATGAGCATGACCGCTGTGTCCATCAGCTTATCATGAACATTGGGAGAAGGCTTGTATCCGATGGTCACGTTCACGTTCTCTTGGCAGTATATTTCGATAGAAGGCAACCGGTTAAGCTGACGCTACTTCGGCGCGTTGACGAACGAATGCATCAAAAATGGGTGGAACATGTCGAGTTGGTAAGCTCGAGTCCAGGCTTTCAGCTCGTTGACGATCATTACGGTACGCCAGGGCAGACATTCACTCGTGAGCCGATTCCTCCGCCGTCTGAACAAGAGAAGCAGACATGGGCTTTTCCAATTTGAAGCGTGAACGAGCTCTTGTTTAGAATAGCTTCGTAGTATAGCCGAGATGTTGAAAGATAATGGAACACTTGCTTTGAGCGTGGTACACTAGAACTTAAAGTATACCCATGGGTGGCTGACTAATACGACTGTGGCGGCGATCATATCAATATTCAATAACCTCGAAAGACGACTTGAAAGGAACATAAAATTCTGTACGCCTTCAAGATCAATCTATTCTCAAGTGAAGTTTTAAAAGATCACCTGAGGAAGAGGGAACCGAAGTAACAAGCCCCACCGAACCTTTTTCGTCTCAAGGAAGGAGTAGGTAGTTATTTGGGCACTCGATCTGACGTACAATTTGATACATGCCATCTGTGACATCCTTACTATCCTTGTCTTCTTGACTTCCCTCATTTGCATTAGTATCAGTCTACGTACTCTCCGTCCCAACATCATGCCCTGACCCGCTTGCAATATTCGATGTCAACCTCCCTCTGCGCATCAAAGACCGCCCACCGAAGCCTTTTCATTGCATCCTGCGTCTCCCTTGCAAGACCGACAGCTCCATAGAATCGAAAGGCTGATTGGTCAAGCTTCTTCAGTGGTGGAACAGGAAGATTCTGATAATGACAGGGAGTCAGCGGAGAGTGGCACCAAACACTTTCATCTTCGTCAACACGTAAGCGAAAGCATGAACTAGCAATAAATAGATCGTGCAAAAGCACGAAGACTAAGACGATACGCTGGCAAGCGACGTATTTAGAAGGATTCCTCATCACACGACAAGCAAAGCGATGGCCATCAATGTATTCAATCGAAGTTCTATCTAAGTCATAAGCAGACCATATATTTCCAATGGTCACGATAAACCAGCTATTCCTCACGTCAATGTAATTCATTCAGGGGGCATTCATCGCCGAATTCTTAGAAGCTGCTAATATGCGCTGTGTGGAATCGTCTTACTTGCATCGCTGACCTATCCGTGGATACGGTATCGCGGCAAGTAATGACGGTGCCGAAGCTTGCGCGGAAATGGAAGCAGTAATGGTGAGGAGGCGGTTCTTTCTAGAAGGTGTGGCTCTATGTCTCTAATCCGCATACGTTCAACATGTTGTGTGTTATTTCGTTTAGGTTGCCGTGAGGGTGCTTGGCATGACGCACCAACGCAACAAGAAACCAAGGTACTCTTGAGATTGCTAACATTGGCGTCGTTATCGTTCGGATAGGTGTAGGCTGCCCCCGCACAGGCTGCGAAAAATGGTGGAGCGGGTCCATTGGCAATATTCTGAGCGGAGTTCAAGCAGACAGGACCGTCGACTTGATCGTTGCATGGGATACCCGGCTGCTTGAATAGGTCAACGTTGCAACCGGACACTGCTGTGCCTTCGGAAGAGCACGTTATGGGTACAGAATAGCCATCCACATAGCTAACATCGATATCAGGTGGGCCCGTATAGCTGCCTTCAATCTTGCTGCCATCGGGGTTGAGGTTTGGGCCCACATATACCCTTCCTGCCCATCCAGTTGGGAAAGCATACTGAGTGGAGGCATTATCAGGAAGTATGGTGGCTGAAGGATTACCTACCGGAGAGGGGCCACCAGCATTTGAACCAAAGGAGAGAGACAATTGATTGCCGTACATATTGGTCATCGAGATCGTCATGTAATTCCCTGAGCCATCCGTAGTTGCAGTACTTCCAGCGTCTGGAGCACTCGTAACTGGAACGGTACTTGAAATTAATGTGGGATCCCGGTTCCCGAGGGTTACTGTCACAGTACGGGCCGGTGGGCAGTTGAATGGAGTTGCAGCTACCAGAGCCGCGAGCCCCAAGAAAGCGATCTGATAGGAAGTTTTCATTCTGGTTCCAGATTGTCCAGAAAATGACTTATCCCGGAAAAAAGTTGGGCTTCCGCTCCCTTTTGTGGTGCATAGGGAACGTCACTTCTTGGATGCGTATGAGAGCATCCTTGTATGGAGTCATATGATGTCATTCTTTCTTGATCTAACCCGGGCCCTCTAACTGCGCTTTTGAATGTGAATGTTCATAAATTCTCGCTTGTATGAGTGCTGTGTCTTCTGCAATCATCCAGTACCATCTCAGCCCTGTCTCTAGTAGCCGGTAAACCATTGCCATGTGCTCCCTCTTTGATCTCATACTTCATGGCTTTTGCGGTCTATTATACCCTCAATCTTTCCATCCTTTTTTGGAGCTCCACAGACCTAGCAAAAGGGACTGTTCCATTTGGCCGCGTTGCGGTTCGTTTGTGTTGATTTCTGCTCAGCGAATGCTTTCGTGACTCATTCGCTTATCGTTGTTCTGCAACTTCTCCCTGTACTCGAAGTCTGGGTAGCGTTTGATTGTCTTGTTGCTGGTTGTGCTTCTGTGCTTCATACGCGCTTGTATACTTCTGTACTTCTGTGTTTCTTTGCGGCGGTTGCCTACCTTACAGCTCTGCTTGAACCTCAGATGAACGTGAACTCCTCGGAATGGTCCATATATCAATCAATACAAGTGTTTTGCCTTTGTGCATCGCGTGCTTCGCAGAGCGTCCGTGACGTTCCTCGTGTACTGCAGTCGAGGACATATACCGGCTGTAGTACTGATTGACCGTCTGAGTCCGCGCGCACACGCATGCAACTTGGAGCAAGTCATCAAGTCTCTTGTCAGAGACTCATCTCATAAAATAGGGCAGGATTGAATCTTCGAGAGATCTAAAGAGTAGTTCAGGAGGACAAGGTAATATTCTAAGCCTCGAAAGGTTAGCGCAAACACAGTCACTGGGAGCTCACAACGCTAGATTATACAAAAAGTAGCTACGTAACAGAAATATATTTATGCAAAGAACAGCCAGAATGAATCTTGTCCGTTCTCAAGGCGTCAAAAGTATCGGAAATTCGTACTCAGCACTCCAGCGACCTAGTACATAGCCCACAATCAGATCTCGATCTAGCGGGCTTGTCTAGGATACAAACTCCCGCTCGTCAGCCGCTAGAAAAATGCAGAAGGCAAGCTCTATTGCGATTGTGGCGAGATGGTCACGTTTGGCCGGACTTGTGAATGGAAGTGAGTAATCCTCTTGGTCCTGAGCGTGAATCATCTCGCTAACGGTGATATTAGAAAGCATGTCCACAAGCACGAACGACCTTGTAGATGCATGGAATCGAAATGTGCAGAAGTTAAAGGTTCCACATACCTGGGCGGACTACACAGGCACGAGAGGGATGTGCACCAACAACACAACCTGGACAAGAACCTATTGTTCTGCCCTCATGTAACCGGCAAACGTAGCTTGTAATCACCTCTCTCGCGGCGAAAGAACCTCAAGGACCACATGCGCCGCCTTCATTCCGACGACAAGCCTCCAGCTGCCCTCCTCGCCTTGCCGGGTCACACACGGTACTGGGAGCAAACGAAAGAGAGAGATCACAGAAGTAGCCCAAAGATGCATCAGATTGCGCCGTACAAGTTGAGCTGAAAAGGCTACGGAAGGAGAATAAGCGGATGGCGTTAAAGAGTGAGAAAATTTATGGAGGAGATTGACACTCTCAGGCCATTTTCCAGATCCATTGACTGAAGTCTTTAGACCAAGAGTATCTTGGAAATTAGAGACTGGTAGTGTAGACAGCATGCTTTAGGCCGTAGACACCATTTGACAAGTCGACCAGTAATACCTTTCGCTGCGGCACCCTGATCAACAGGTGCGTCCATTTCTTATACCAGCCGCATGCTCTATTTCGTCTACACGGGACGATATCAGGCTCCCAGCAGTCAATCAACAAAAGAAATCTCCATTTATTTGAACAAGGTACATACTTCGAGACATTCTACAAATAGCTTAATCGAGAGGAGAGGAGTGAGGAGGTTAGAGCTCATTTGAGAGTGAATGCAACTTTGAAACAGTAGCGATGTCCTTGGTCTTGCTCGAATGTAAAAAGCTTCATATAAATAAAACTAAAGGATTGTTCGCTAGACTCTGATAAGCAAAGCTTTAAAGCTTCATTGATTCTACTTCTGAAAAGCCACTGGCGGTTTGCGTGATTGTCACCCTCCCCTTTTCATCTAGACCTGCATGCTCGTTAGTGATTCCCACATTGCCGTAGCGTTGTTTGATGCGCGATATCTCATCATCACTGATTCCGAAACGATCGTCTGGAATCCATACCACAGGCCTTTGGATGCGAAGAGATTCATGTTGAAACGCCAGCGGAGCAAGACCATCACGTTCGTCCGGTGTAAAATCCTCCATCTCACTATGCATATTGAAGAAGATCTCATTGATAGGACTTGGTTCTCTCGTCCGATCAAGCCAATTGAAACATTTTCGTAGAAGACTCCGAAGATGATTACTTGTTCCCGTTCCGCGATACTTCGGTTCTTTCTCCTCCTTCCTCATTTCAGTCTGAGGCATGAATCGAAGAAGTGGAGCAACGGCGTCATTCAAGACCAATTGAAAGACAAGTGTCATCGCCGTAGCGATAATCATGATCACAGCTTGGCCGACGCAGGTTGCTCTATTATGATTGTCGCGCACTAAGAAGAACAGGCCTATCATGCAGAGCTCCAAAACGTAGACACCCGTGAACAGCTGGTTCAGGGCCGTTGGATAGAGTAGACCTCTTGTATTAGGCCGGGAAACTGTGACGTAGAGCAGGTTGTAGCGAAACACCACCCAAAAAAGGCCAAAGGTGATGGAACTGAGCAAGAGAATTAACGGAGCGATGATCGAGTAGATAAGCCCTGACATGGTGTTAAGATTATACATGAGTGGTACAAGAGCGACTTACCGATGCAAGCTAGATTGGTATAGATTGGGAAAAGGGTGCCCCACTGCATCTGAGGCAAAGCTGTCTGCTTTTCCCATTTCTGTCTCGGCGTAGTATTTATGATTGGGGCGAGAGTATACCAATCGATTAGTCGTCCCACTTGAAGAATGGAACTTGCGCTTACCGAGAAGCATCGCAACATTAGATAAGAGAAGAAGTAGTTGCTCGCCTTGGGAAGATTTGTGGCCAGCACCACCGGTACAGAATCGAGGCCATGAAGTACTTCTTGAATAACGACCGTGATGCTCGAAGACAGGGAGACCGTCAGAAAGACTTGTACGAACAAAAAAGTGAAATAATACTTCTGTAGAGAAAGCTCGACGGCCACCTCCGTCAGCAGACCCCGACGTTCTGTGATGATGCGTAATACGTATGGCAGCAGCGTGATAAGTGCGATCAGAATTAGCTGCGGTAAAACACCTTGAATGCAGCCAAACAGCCATGCCGGGAGCGTATCGATCCAATGCAGCCAAGGCAACAAAGCCGTAAGATAAGCAATCTGAGATACGAGACCAGTGAAGGCGACAGGAATAGACCATGCTAGAATAAGTGCGATGATGGAGGTAACGACCAGGACAGTCCGTGTGTACCGGCTCCACCAGTTCTTAGACAAGTTTTTCCATTTGACATCCACTGGCGAAGCTTCGAGATATTGAGATCTAAAATACAAGGGCGTACACCGAACGATAGATTGGCAAGCCATATACGTGGCCTCTTGGGTGTTGAATTGTATAAACGCTGAGGTCATTAGGGGGTACCTTTCTGGCTCTCGCTGATCCTGATCGATCTCGTTGTTCAAACGAGCCATCTCTTGCCAACAGTGATAGAGGGTATCAACTTTTGTTCCCACGAAAGGTATTGATGGCATCCAGGTGAGATTGAAAATTGGAAGACGCATGTAATCGCGGTCCTTTTCGCCTAGATATCGTTTCCAGAGAGGTTCTTCACTTCCAACATACGCGTGGCTTGAACCGCCCATCTCGGCTTTCGTAAGGTCATGATCTTTCCGACCACCAGTGGATTTCATCGCCAATCGCAAAAGCTTCGTCTCCGCGGCCTCCAGTGTGCAGACTATCTTTCTCCGCTCTAGAACCTTTTTGGATAGCTCGGAAAGATCTCTGTTGATCCATATGGCGCGTACTCCGCCAGGGAATACGTCGTAGAGACGGGTCAGAACGGGAATAGATAAGAATCTTCTGGGGATATCCGTCACAAGGATAGTGTTTGCGAAGGCTTGAAGACGATGCCCTGGTGATGCGAGGTACGCCTGTCGAATACGGATATACTCGATTAATTCCGCATATATTGTGTGGCATACGAAGATGACCACGGTCAAGGCCATTATCAGATGAGCCCAGTAGAAGCTGGTGTGTGCCAGTCCCACGTTTGCCCAACTGAGTCTATCCAGGCCTTGGACTCCATTTGGTGCATTTTTTCCATAAACAAGATTCAAAGGCACCAGGATGGGGATTATGATTAGGCTTAGAGGAACAAATATTTTCAGAAGTGTACGAAGGTAGCGAAGGAAGAAAAAAGCGTCAAGGCCGGACTTCTGAAGGATGACCCAATCTGGTGTTCGAAATACAACGAGAATCCAGGAAAATAACCCGGAAGGAAATACTTCAGCGCGCTGTTTTTCAGGTACAAGATATGTTCGAGGCTGACTGGCATCCGTTAGTCAATGGTCGTAGGCTCCAACATGGTGGAGACTCACTACAACTGCGTAAGTCTATCCTTTAATAAAATGAAAAGGATAATCTCAGCGCCGAATGCCGATGCTGAAACGGTAAGAGACGCTATAAATGAATGCAACGACGTTCCCTGGCTACCTTGAGTCGCTTCAGGAGGCGCATTGATTGCTGCGGTGACACTGGAGTTAGGATTAGGAATCATCGATGGCAGGCTTCTGGGATACGTGACCAAAAAAACAATGATATACCGAATCAACGGGGCTGACCAGGATTTTATAGACAGAAAGAAGCACAAATCGATCACGACCTTGCATGTTTTGGATGCTCGAAAATCCAGTTCTGGCCTCCATTGTCCCCAGGATTTTTACCGCTCTAGACATGATCACGAAACATTTCTCCCCCTTCCGCTTCTAGCCTCGCAGGTGAGCAGCGGCTGCTTTAAGGTGAGCCGGGGTGAGTGGCCCTGAGCCGTGCCTGAGCCGAGGTGAGCTTTCGCGGGGCGGTGCAGGGGCGCAGCAAGCTGGTGCCTAAAGCGCCCGGCTTCAATTGCCTTCTTCGAGGGTTTCAATAATTTGCTGCCTAGATATCGCCTTTTGATCCCGATTCAATCGGCTTTTGGTGTGGGAACTAGGCCCTTTCACTCGATTTATATTTTCAATCATTCCTTCACCTCTTTTATCCCATAATTTGGACAGCGACTAGACAATGCTACTGTAATACCTGTTAGTTACTTTCGACTTTCGGCGAGGACGAGATAATATCAAGTCATCACGTCAATACCGTTCTCCTTGCAGGTTTGCAAAACGTGCCGGCTTAGATGTCAGCATGCACTCGCCTCGTGCCTGGGAAACAAGAGTTGTCAGAATGGCCTCGAAACTAATTGGTCGTACCGGCCGTGTCTATGTGCGAGACCGGGTACTCCAAATTCATCCTAGAAAGCCAGAGCTCAATATTTACCTTGCGCAGTAAGTCGCATGATCCGTTCTCAATCCTTGGCCAGAAATCATGACTGATCCGGCGACAAATGGATCTAGTTGCGAGGACCGACCTTTCGTCTTGAAACCTGCTTCTCGGTCAATATTCGAGCTCTCACAGGAGCTCAGACATGAGTTCGAAAACAATTCTCGTATTCGAACGCATATTGACGAAATTGAAGGTGAAAGTGTTCTTGTCTACGAGTACTTTAAAGATAATCTACTTTCCTTGGTAAAGAACAACGCAGACCTTCCAGTCGAGGCAAGAAAGCTCATTCTACGAGAACTTGGACTGGGTTTAAACGACATTCACTCCAAAAACTGGATACACTTGGGTAAGGTACAGTGAACCCCATGATGTCGCTGATCCTGATTCAAGTCTCCAGATCTGAAGCCTAACAACGTCATGCTTGACTGGAGTCGTGACCAAACCGGCCAATTCAGGATAGAGCGAGTTGCCCTAGGCGATCTGGACTGCGCTTTGAAACTAGAGGGCGAAAAGCTTTTAGATCACAGAATTGGAAATGTCATGTGGCGTAGCCCGGAAGGACAAACAGGGAAGGGAGTCGGCAAATCATCAGAGGTGTTTTCTTTTGGACTTGTGGTGAGCGAGCTTGGCTTTAGCAAGAAGACTCTTGCTAAATGCCGATTCTAGTGTCTTTACACCATTACGGGCGTGGAAACGCTGCACCCAGAGTTCGAGCATCTCAAAGACGAGGGCACTGAGCCTGAGCAGGTGATTCTATACAGATTGCTCTCAATGTTTGGGCCAGTTCCATTCGAGCTGATTGCCCACGTCAACGATGAGTATTGGGGCGAATTGTTGACGGCATTATCAGAAGTAGTAGGGGAGGAAGATCCGAGCGTGCGCTTCGCGCAATGGAAAGAAAAAGATTTTCCAAATCTCAACCTTGAAACGAAGAGGATGATCTTGAGAACGACGAACCTCGATCCGAAGAAGAGGGCAACTATGGAACAGATTATGGAGGATCATTGGTGGAAATAATTTGCCAGCCATGTTACCGACCAACCAGCTGGTTTAAGACTTGGTATGCAGAAGGAAATTGTACTACTCCTTACTACTATAATGCGGTGGGATTTGGCAGAGGCAACTATATAGACGGATGATATGAGTTATTCCTCTCAATTCAAACCCCCTAGAAAGTAATCAGTATTTTTCTCGATATAGTGATTTGCCTCTACTGCCTTCGGAGGGCTATCTATACAGGATACCACTTCCCGTCCCACTCTACTTCCTTCGCCATCCGCCCAACCCTTGCCAAAGAACGTCCCTTCTAGCTCATTTATAGAGGTGTTTGGTTGTAATATGATTGCCTTCATTGTCTTCAAAAACGGTGGTGAAGTGATCCTTACTATCATTCTGGCTTGGGTGTTCTTTTTCTCTAAGTTATTGTCAGCATCTAATCTGTCTAGCTGTGGGCGGATAATCAGTTACGCTAAGGTAGCAGTTGCAGCTTTCGCTGGTACGTCGGCCTTTTCAATGACTCTGCTGAAATCGTCCTTTACGCTCTGCGCCAGATAGGTGCGGGTCCAGGTCTCTGTTTGAGTTGCATACTTGAGAGCAAGATTCTTGCCATTCTTAGTAATCTGTTTGATCAAGGTACTGTTGACAACGTTATTCGGCATTTCGATCACTATGATTTTATGTAAAGAAGCAGTAGACGCTGCTATATTAGGTATACTTGTGGTCTTTGAGGGTGGAATGAAGAAAGTCACTTTTCCAGTGGTGGATGGCTTCGCTTATATACAAAGCTTTGGTCCAATTGCGACTGCGCAGCAGGCAGCATTCTTCCGAACAAACGCTTCGTGGACGAGACACGGCTGGCGCTTCGTTGAAAAATGGAGCTGGTTGAGGCGGTATATGCAACTAGCAATTCTGCAACTAACCCGGCATTCAATCCCTGGCGAGAAGGGCTTGTCGAATTGTTATGCAACAACATTGTTCCCAAAAGCTTGAATGAGCAAGGTGTGCATATTAGGCTGCGTTCAGGCTGCATTATGTGCCAAGACCGGCCCGAGTCGCCCCGAAGGGGACAATGCATGAATGGTTGAGTCACATCTTCCATTAGTTACCCGCCCGCCCTAAATCTTATTGCCCCCAAAAGGCTAGGCCTACAAACACTCTGAGCTTAAAGTGACAATTCGCGTTCTCGCAGGCAACGATGACCGAAGAGAAGGATCGAATTCCCTAGTCAGAGGAAATTTGCGCTTTTTCATGGACTGCACTACAAAGCGATTTACAGAATGAAGTAGAAATAAAGGCGCTCGGCGAAGGTAGGATGTGCAATAGCCTTTTGAGCGTTGGTGCCTGAGGCTTCTGGTGGGATGTGAGGTCACAGGGACGAATTCGCATGTGGCTTAGTATTCTGTGGACCGCTTCTAAATTTCATCTCGGACCAACAAAATGCGAGCAAACATCTCTCTATCTATGTGAGAGAAAATCACTGAGGTTTTATCACGTGATGGACCTTTTGCGCCCTCTTGTTCCTTGTTCTATAATGTGGAGTAAAGAGGAGATCATGCAGGAGGGGAGTGCATTCCTCGTAGGAATAAAGTATCAACGACCAAAACGCTACCTTGAAAGTCCAAACCCCGTCGAGGTAGCGGAGCTCGAATGAGCTTCACTCAACATGCTATTCTTCTCGGCATCTTCCACACTTTTCCGGCTGTCTTTCATTTCTTTACGTAGCGTTTGGACCTGCTTGCTAATCGCCTGCCACACCGCATTCGACGCGAGATCATCGGATGTGGGAATTCCTGAAGCATCGGGCTTGACCAGATTGGCTCTCTGCGTTTGAACGATCGACAGCAAGGCGGTGACGAAGGCTTCTTGAAGATATGCAAAGCTGAAGCCCTCGGTGATGCTGGCAATTGCAGAGGATATCTGGGTGGGCAGTCTAAGAGATGATTTCTTTGACAGCTTTGATCTATAGACACGCATCAGCGAAGCAGGCAATGGCGGCCGCGAGTGTTGGGTACAAACCTCCAGTATTCGCAGTATTGGATTCTTTCTGGGGTTGCGGGAAGCGCAAAATGATATTTCCGGTCGAATCGACTCGGACGTTTGGAGATTCCTGCGTCCAGTCTGTCCACTGATGAGGCGCGAGTCAGCTCTGCGAGTCATTCAGAGGCGCGCTGGGGAGTGAACACACAATAATTGGTGCTTCCGACCATCATGATACCATCATTCCCCTCCAACCCATCTACTTCATTGAGGAAAAAGCTCTTGACATCGTCGGACACCAGACTATCGATATCTTCAAAGACGAGGAGGCAAGGGCCTGTCTCCCGTGCTTTCTCGAATATAGAGCGAATGTCGTCCTGATCGCAGGACTTCCCCAGAGATTTGACATATAAAGTTGGGATGGGCATTGACCGGGAAGCGAGAGAGCGCATCAAAGCCTTGATAGAGATTGTTTTCCCGTTTCCAGGCAGGCCATGAAGGATGATTCCACGCTACAATTATCAGCTTAACGGATCCAAAAAGAATAGCTCGAAAACGGCCAGAGCACGTTGGGCCATTGACTTTGAAGGCACGCAGAACGAATGGGGCCAACGGTATGCCGTACACACTTACTTTCCATGGCACTGCGAACGATTCGTAGTCCTCCTTGCGGTCGAAAAAGCCTTCGATATCGCTGACGAGTTGGAGTTTCATCTCATTGTTGAGGATCACATTGTCCCACTTGCAACCTTGGACGTTCTTCCAAAGCTTGTGATTCTTCCTCCAATACCCTCGATCATAAACCCATATCTCTTCCTTGATCTCAGACAGATGCTGAGTGGCGGCCGTGATAAGCTTGTCCACCGTCTGGGACCGGCCATCTATGACATCCTTTTGGCTTCGTGGATATAGTATGTAATGATTTTCCACCTGAGAATACTCAGTCTCCCAATAGTCCGCAACGTACACCTGGAAGTCCTGATCTTTCCAACAATATTTGTATCTCCCAAACTCCACTTTGTCTTTCAGATGTCCGGTACTCTTCGCGTCATCAGTGGCCGGTTTATAAGTCCGTGATGCGTAGAAATCAATGCCGGTATCCAGCGTTGCATGAGCATAGCCAGCTTTTGCCAATTTGAGGATCCCTGTCGATTTTGGGGTCTGCGTAATAGTTTGGTCGGGATGCCATCTACGCAGTATATCGACAATGCCGATATTGGTCAGTATT
>JAABUL010004835.1_pt1 | contig 17491 bp, 14 predicted proteins | sample 5559151 | NCBI WGS metagenome assembly JAABUL01 (sample SAMN10711876, study PRJNA513368) | rock metagenome | isolation source: Antarctica rocks | place: Antarctica: Victoria Land, Pudding Butte sud | reverse complement strand
CATTCTTTTAGACAAACACATCTGACATATTACATCACATCTGTATCAAGTCTAGCGCAGTCTCAAGCCATTATTTATAGAAGAGCTTGCACTCTTTCTCTTCTGTATTCTTAATGTCTTGTTATAGCTATCTCTAAAGAGCAATACATACATATCAGCTTCGAGTCTCTTTGATTGAATGATCTAGGCACGATTTCAACATTACATTAAGAATCTCGTTTATCATACGATACAGATACTCATTACTCGTTCAATATACTCGTTCAGGCAGATCGAGTCTAAAGAAATTCGTTTACCTGATGATCGACGCAATCGAAAGACAGAACAACACTAGAGAGTCTATAGAATCAACAGCGAGGCTGGTTGAATTGCTAGACGACTTACAGCTCATTAAGTACGCATCGTTCATCTCGATTAATAGAATCAGCGATAAAGAACCTTCGTTGATTGCTAGAGAATCAAATCGATCAAGAGAATCAATCAACTCTCAAATCAAACAACAAAAACGACTTCATCTTCTATTGTCGAGCATCGCTCTTCGCTCGATCTCTTTCTTTTAAAACATTCGTTCAATTCAACCTCTTCTTTCTTCTTCATCATGTCTCGCTTCTTCAAAGAGTGTTTCGAAGCTTCATTCTTCATTGTCGAAGATAACGACTCATTCGCTGAAACCATAACACCTTCTATGACTATGAAAGCTTTGAAGAAACGATGCGAAGAGCTGAAAGCTAGGCTATAAGCTAGAGAGATTACCTCGTCATCGTCAACCTACTCTGAGCGTTCTAGGTCTCAGAAAATACCCGATTCTTCGTTGTTCACTGATGAAAAGAACTTTATCTGAAAGAACTGATATGAAAAAGTTCAAAACAAGCTAGAAATCAACGTTGATCTCTTTTCAAGTGAACGAGTCAAGCTGAGCTACGTACATTTCAGATTATTTGATGATGCAGCTGAGATCACTCAGTCAAAACGCGAACGTGACTGTTTCAACTCATACAAGATCGTCAATGAGCTTTTGAAAGAGCTAGCTCAGTTGTTCGATGATTCAGATAAAGAAGTCAACTTTCGTAGAAACTACTACAACTTGATTCAAGAACAGAAGAAATTCAGCGAGTTTTATACTCAATTTCAACGACTATTCTTCTATCTAGACTATCAAGAAAAACAGCTGATCGTTGATCTAAAGAATAAAATAAACCCTCGACTTCGATTCGCTTGAATAACTCAATTGATTCAACTCAATACTCTGAAAGAAATTCGTTTCTATCTCATTTGATTGAATAACGATCAACGAGCTATTCAAGAGATCAAGAATAGAGAAGCAATGATCAAAGCTCAAACAACTAAACAGATCATCTACGCTGAAGAATCAGTCAAAGCTACTCGTAGAATCATAGAAATGAAGATGACTGATCAGTCAAAATCACGCGACGCTGTTTTGACTAACGTCAAAGAAAATGACTTACTAATCGAAAACTGCTTTCTATGTCATAAGTCTGATCATACTTCTAAAGAGTGCTTGAATAGATCTTTCAGAATTAACGCATTAAATGACAAGTTTGACCGTTCTTTGAACTTCGATTCAGAGTCTGATTCAAAAAACTAATCATCTCTTTCAGAGTCATCAAAGAGATAGAGATCATTTCTTTGTGCAATCTAATCGACGAAATTTCATCTATCGAAGAGAACTACTTCGAAAAGTCATTTCTAGTCGATGTCACTCTATTCTCGCAAGACGAATTCTTCAAGCTACAACCTCTGATAGATAGTGACTTGATGATCTACATCTTGATTCATACAAAGCTAGTTGATCAAATATGTCAGAAGCTCAAAATTCAACTCATACAACTAGCTAAAGAGAAGTTAATAAGAGAATATGACGAAAAGCTGGCAAGAAAGATCATTACTCATAAAATTCTACTCAATCTCACAGTCGAAAGTCATAAGAAATTGACTGTTTCAATGTTAATAGCTGATATAAATCATCATGACGTCATATTAGAAAAGTTCTGAATGAACAAAAATGAAATACTACTAGATATGCAAAACGATGTCATCGTTTTTTCGAATCAATTAAAAGCTCTCATTTCTGTTTTTTCAATGTCAGTCAGAGCTTCACACTCAAAATGATCACGATCATCAAATTCTTCTATCAGTTCAGCTCTCAAAGTGCTTCAACAATCAGCTTCTACTGCTTCAAAAAAGAACTTTTCTATGTTCAGTGTGAAAGCTGCATCTTTTCATGCACTGATTAAACGATCAAAGAAGAATCGCATCGAGATTTTCGCTATGTCGATCGAAGATATTGATAGGGAAATAGTTTACAACACTCAATGCGAACTGAACGTTCTAGACGTCGCTTTCATCAATGCATCAGCTCAAAATCTAGAAGACATCAAAGTCAAGCTATCTTTGAAATATCAGAATTTCATCGACGTGTTTGATTGAGCTCAAGTCGATAAGCTATCACCTCATCATTCATATGATCATAAGATAGAGCTCACTAACGATGTCACTTCTTCTAGATGTCGAGCTTATTGAATGTTATTCTACAAGCTTCAGAAGATCAAAGAATATCTGAACGAAAATCTGTCAAAGAGTTTTATTACTTCTAGCAAGATCTCATATTTCTCACTCGTTCTATTCGCTCTGAAGATCAATGATGATCTTCGCTTCTGCGTTGACTATCAAAAGCTCAATGTCATTATCAAAAGAAATCGCTATTCTCTATTGCTCATAGATGAGGTGATTGACAAAATCGTTGACTGCAAGCATCTGACTCGACTGAATATAATTTTCGCTTTCAACAAACTTCGTATGCATCTCAATAGTGAGAACTATATGATCTTCATTATCGCTCTAGAAGTGTACAAATCAAAGATTCTATCATTCAAATTAACAAACGGTTCGACCTCGTTTCAGCAATATATAAACGATGTTCTATGAAACTTTCTAAATGACTTCTGCCAAGCTTATTTAGACGACATTCTCATATACAGCAAGACTCAAAAGAAGCATAAACAACATGTCAAGATGATACTAAATCATCTACAAGACGCTGATCTGCAGATAGATATTTGAAAGTGCGAATTCAACGTAGAAGAAACAGTCTTCTTAGAAGTCATAGTATCAGAACAAGATCTTTGCATGAATTCTATCAAAGTGAAAGCTATAGTCAATTGAGCTACATCTACTAATCTAAAAGAGGTACAAGACTTCGTTGACTTCGTCAATTTCTATCGACGCTTCATCAAGAACTTTTTGAAACTAGTCAAGTCATTCACTCAGCTGATTTGAAAAGACACTTCTTTTGTTTGAAACGAAGTCTGCGTCGAAGTCTTTGACAATCTAAAGAAGCAGATCAGCTCGATCTCAGTTCTACGTCATTTCGATGTCAAACGTCAAGCTATTTTGAAAATCGATGCATTCAACTATGTAAAAGACGACATACTATCTCAGTACGATGACGAGAGAGTGCTTCACTCGATAGTCTTCTATAGCAAGAGCATGGTTTCAGCTGAATGCAATTATCACATCTATGACAAGAAATTGCTAACTATCATTCAATGTTTTGAACACTGATGATTTGAACTAGAGAGTACTGAGCTATCTATTCAGATGTTTACTGATCATCAGACTTTGAAGATCTTTATGAAAAACAAACAGCTGACTCGATGACAAGCGAACTACCTGAATATTCTATCGAAGTTTAACTTTCAAATTATCTTTCGATCAGGCAAAATAAACATCAAAGTCGATGCTTTAACTAGAATGTCGATGATCAATAGTTCTGAATCAGCTAAAGACATAAATGATTGTTTTCAAACTATACTGATCTTGAATCGAATAAACGTTTTATTAATTGAGTTCGAAATCGAATCTGAATACAAGACTAATCTCTATCAACGCGTACGTCTAGTCAATCAGAAGAATGAACTATGCAATAAGTATTGACAAGCTATGAACAAAGATGAACTGAAGCTTCATGACATGAAGCTAAAGAACTGTCAAATCATTGACAACGTTCTATTCAAAAAGAGTCTACTATGAATGTTGAAACAAATGCATACGAAATTGCTTTGAAATATTCACGATCAATCATCAACCTTGCACTCTGACATTAAATGAACGATTGATCTAGTTCAATGCTTCTACTATTGATCAGATTATTGAGCAACTATTCAACAATACATTTGAAACTGTCATGTCTGTCAACAAAGCAAAGCATCTTGAGATGATACAAATGATTTGCTTCAGTCTCTATTGATTTCTCAGCAGCGTTGACAAGATATAGCTATGAACTTCATCACTGAGCTATCTCTATCAGAAAACTATAACGTCATTTGCATGATCATATGTCGTCTCTTCAAAGAACATCACTATGTTTTCTGTCATTGAGAAGACAATGACATCTCAATCGAAGAAACAGTATGAATCATGCTATGAAACGTCTATCGACTTCATGATCTACTCAGTTCTATCGTTTTGAATAGAGACTTTCAGTTCATATTGATCATGTGACAAAGTCTTTGCAAACGACTGAAGATCAAAGTCAATTTATCAACAGTCTATCATTCAGAGATCAACGATCAGTCGAAACAAGCTAATCAAAATGTTAAATGCGAACTTTGAATCTACTGCAATTACATGCAGAATGACTGAGCTAAATGACTTTCAATGATGAAATTCAGTGATAATTTCAATATGTTCTCGACTATCTTGATGATTTCTTTCTACTTCAATAAAGACTTTCATTCTCGAATGAGTTTCGATTCAGATACGACTGATTATGAAACGACTCGTCAACGTATTGAAGTTAGAAAGATCGATGACATTGTCACTTGAATGAGCAAGCTTCTTATCTTCGATCGTCAACAATTGAAAAAGATCAAGCAGATCACTGAAGCTCAGATGAACAAGCATAGATGAGACATCATCTATGAAGTAGATGATCAAGTTTGATTAGTCTTCGAAAACATCAAAATCACTAAGTCATGCAAGAATTTGAAAGACAAGCAGCTTGATCTCTATTCAATCACAGTCAAAGTTGAAACCTTCTATCGTCTTCAGCTATCTAGAAGCATGAAGCATATACATTCAATGTTCAGCTCGAAGTGTTTACGACCTTCATCAAATGACTCTTTATCGAAACAACACTCTGAGTTCTTTAAATCATTGATCATTGAAGAGAATGAAAAGCACTGAAAAGTAGATGATATATTGAACTTCAGACAATATAAAGAAAGATTACAATACAAGATCAAATGAATCGAGATAAATCATGATGATGAATGATACTATGTTGATAAAGAAAAATTCAATGACTTGAAGAAAGTTTTGAATGAATTTCACAAGCTATACTCAAATAAGTTGCACTAAATTGAAAACACGATGAATTTTTTGCTCTTATTTCTTTTCTATTCATGCAAATATGAATGTTCAAAGAAGAAATAATGTTATGAACATGTCTGAATCAATCAGAGTTCAGATGATGCTATGCCTAGTTTGAATCTAGCGCACTTCTATTGAATTCTTCGAGTCATTCTCAGCACTTCTTCTCGTTGTTCAGCACTTTCTTCATTCACTTCTTTCATCATTCTTTTAAACAAACACATCTGACATATTACATCACATCTGTATTGAGTCTAGCGCAGTCTCAAGCCATTATTTATAAAAGAGCTTGCACTCTTTCTCTTCTGTATTCTTAATGTCTTGTTATAGCTATCTTTAAAGAGCAATACATACATATCAGTCTTGAGTCTCTTTGATTGAATGATCTAGACATGATCTCAACAATGACGCATCGTCTTTGCTTTGCTTTTCATTGACGATATTCTATACAACGATGTTTCGATTTGATTCTTGATTCAAAGACGAAAGATGTTTTCTTTGCACTCATGATGCTCATGATTGTAACATACGTAGAGCTGCGTTCTCTTGCTTAATGATTGTCATTCATTGCACAGAGAAATATGTGATGAAAGAGAGATGCACATGATGAAAAGATAGAGTGTGATTGTATTGAGTAACTCTTTTCTTCTCTTGATTTGACTTGTGTCACGTAGACGTTGAATGAATTGTTAGTATAGACATGTGATCACAATCATTCGATGTTTGACTCTGATTGATGAAAGAGAATGCGTTCTGATCATTCTCTTGAGCTTTCGATTTTTCACGTAAATAGATGAATGACTTGACATCAAGTAAAGAAGATGAGCTCAAGCTTTCTCAGTATATCAGCGTGATCGACAAGTCACTACTTCTTCAAGTTTATATTCGTTGCAGAACTCATCAGTTTGATTGATCATATATACTCATTGATAAAGATTTGCTTTCAATTCAACAGATAGAACATTGACTTTATCAAAAGTCAGAATAGTTTGAAAATGATTTTCAAGTCTTTAAGCTGATTCAAAAATGTTCACTAAAGACATTCTGATTAAAGTATTAACTTTAATGTTTATTTTATTTGATTTAAAAATGATTTTTTTTTGAATTTTTACTCGATTCAACACTCATTATGAATTTATGCAAGATTTTATATATTGTAGCGAGCGCTGCGCTAGCGTAGCACTCTTTTTATATTTACTATCACTTTTTTCTGCGCTTTATACTATAACTGTTCTCAATGCAAAAACTCTATGAGCTTGTTTCTTTTTTACTTTCTCTTTCTTTTATTTGATTCTTTGATGATGTCACAGTCTGAAATTGATTCAGTATGCTTGTTGAGAATATCATTTAAATGATTGCTGTTGTCACGCTCATGATTTCTAGAAGCTTTCTCAAGTTCGTGATGTTCTTTTCATATTGCATCATCTTTTGTTCTATCTTTTATTTAGAACATATTAATAGAATGTGCTTGATCAACATTCAATCTTTGTCACACTTGCAAATTGTCATAGTGATATCAAGTACTCATCTTTCATGTAGAAATTGATTGAAGTCAATTTTTCTCATGTGTAGTTGCATCAATAATGCGCAGTTGCATCAATAATGCGCAGTTGCATCAGTAATGTGCTGTGAGACTTTGCATGATTCTTGTGCAGTTGCAGATGTTGATGTGTTATCTCTGATATCAGATATTGAAAATGAGCTGCGTTGAATCTCTCTTTTCAAACTATTCTTCATGTTTGTCTGATCTGTTTATGTATGAGTATCAATCTTGTTATCACTTCAGTGTGCTGATGCTCAGTCAGCAATAAAGACAAATTGTATGCATCATCAGTCATCTTGTTCATTGCTTCATTTTCAAGTACTTCTGCATGTCTTGTCACTCAATGTAGCTTCAGTGTGACTTTTTAAGATTGAATGCTCTCATGCACAATCTGAATTCATTGCAAATGTGTCTGATCTTTTGTTGATATCATAACTTTCACTGTTTTCAAAGAAGTCTGACTATCACTGTATACTTTGTATATCTTTTCATGACACTCTTGATTCACTGTTGCTACGTCTGCAAAATGTTTTGTCTTCGCGACTAACTCTTTCAGCTCATCATGATGAGTGATGATTAAAGTTGATCTTCTCAGTCTCTTATTTAACTCTCAGTTCATTTTCATTGCAATTGCTGTAACATCATTTTTGCTGTCACTATTATTTAAGTAAACTTTTTGCTTTGACATGAATGTGTTAAGATTGTATTATTTTATTGACATTTTCTTGTTTGCAACTATAACTATCTTCAATGACTTTGATCAGAGAATCACTGTGTAGAAATGACTTCAATTCATCTTTGTCTGCTCAAGTGTTTCTTTCATTCACTTTCGCTTCAGCTGTAGAAATATTTTGCACAGCTTTGATTTTTGATCTCTTTTGAGTGTCAAGTTATTGCGAATTCAACGCATTATCATCTCAATAACTTCGCTCAATTTTCAAAAGTTCATGTTTGTTATTGATCTTTGTATCAGCTTTCATAAGTGAATATTTATCAATGTCGTGTTTATTTTCATTTGTAGAGTCTCTGTTAATGTTGCATGATAAATGTTGATGATCTGTCACAATGCTCTTTCTTGCATTGATTTCAGCTTGACATTCAGACTCTTTAAATGATCTTTCATTCTCTGTGATGTATATCATATGACAGCTTCGTGACTAAGCAGAGAGTGTATCATCGCGAAGTATATTTGCTTATTCGTCGTCATTGATGAATCTCAAGTAAACTCAATGATTGTTTGCATGATCTTTTGTTTAATCACTAGTTTTGCTTTGACATGATGCATATAAATCACTCATTTCAGCTTAAAGTTCAGTTGAACTCTCAAGATTCTGATATCTGATTTCAAGTTAATCTGATGTTTCATCAGCTTTACATCAACTTTCATATTAAATTATTTAGAAGTTCTTGTAAAGTAAATCAGCTCATGCTTTGTCATTAAGAATTTAATGTCATGCGTTTTTGATCACTGTTCACATCTATCATAGATTTCGCTAAAAACTCTGCAGTTGCGTTTTATAAACTCTTCATATGTCAAGATATTGATGTCATTCACAAAGTTTATAAAGTCAGTTTTCAACTTGATGTCATCACATGCTTTTAACAAGTTCGCATTGTAGAACAGATATAATATCAACGATAGCAAAGAATTTTGTGATATGTTGATGTTTACATTGCATTTCATCGTCATGTAATCATCAATTTTGATCGTGATGCGTTAATCTTTCAGAAAGTTCTTCACAAACTTAAGAAGCAGTCTAGAAACTTTTCTCTTCTTCATGTTGTATAAAAGTCTGCTGTGCATCATATTGTTAAATGCATTCTTCTCATTCAGACTCAGCAGTGAGACTACTCTTCTTCTTATGTTGCTTCACACAGTATGTATCTTTTTTGTAATTAGTTGCAAAGTTGTATCTATTAATTTATGCTTGCAAACTTTCATTTGAATGTTCAATATTAAGTTGCAAACTTCTACAACATTTTGCAAATGTTTAAATACAATGAACTTCAGTATTTTGCTCAGTGTGTTGAATAACACAATTGATTTATATGTTTTTGCATTAAAGTAATCTTTCTTATCTGACTTTTGCATCACTATTGTGACTGCGCTCTTGAACTGAGTTGACTGTATTCTCTTCTGTAAACATTTTTCAAAGAGAAAGCATACTTATTCTGACACATCATCAACAAGTCTGCACATTATTCTATTTATGTATCTTGTGTGTCTTGACATTTTGTCAAATGTCACTTTGTAAACGACTCTTTTAATCTTATGATGTGTCAGCGAAGCATCATTTTCAATCAAGAGTGAGTACTTGAAGTTTATTGTATTCAGCATGAAGATCTTTGAAGATGATGAAAAGTGAGTTTGAAACATCATCTTCGCTTTATTTTGCATTGTTATGATGATGTCAGAGCATTTTGACTTGATCAGAAGAGAAATTGTTGCTTGAGTCAATGTGTCTGCAATTGCATTTCTTGTTCATTTTGCAGTTTTGAACAGTTCTCTCAAGAATTGTTCAATGTTCTGCATGATCTTTCAATATTCACTGCGTTTTTGTTTTCTGATGATCTTGCTCTTCTTGTTACATGCTTAAATGTACTTTGTTCAGTCGTCAACAATTCAACAGTTTCTTCTTATTCATTGCATGCTTTTAATGATCTTTGTACACTTCTTCGTTCATTCTGCTTTAATCATTTCGTGTGATTTCACTTAAAGAGTGAAAATCTTGATGATCTTCTTCAATGCATTCAGCAATTGCTTGATGTACTCATTTATACATTAATGTCTCATTTCATGATTCAACAATGATTTCAACATTTATTCTTTCAGAATATTAATGAACTTCTCTTCATTCATTATCTTTCAGTTGCAACGTGATTTTCGCGCTGACTCTTCGCAGACTTTAAGATTTATTACTGTCTGTATTGATAAATTATCTGAAAAGTTTTTCATTTCTTCGTTGATTTCACATCATATTAATCAATTCATAATGTCATCTGTCATAAAGATCAAATCTATTGTCATTTGAGATTCTTAATAATCTCTTGTAATTGTGTCTTGAAATAATGCTAGCGATGCATTGATGTTTGTGATCATTTTAATTAACTCATTCAACAATAAATGTTATCTTGAATAGAATGATTCTTCTCATGTGAAGTGATGCAGATTGAAGTTTTCTACAAGAATGCTTTCTCTCGACATGTGTAACATTTTTTTAATGTTTGAAAGATTTTCTTTTTCATGAATGATTTTATGATTTCTGAATGATAAATTGTATGCTTCATGAATGTGTATAGCTTTCTGAATCATCTGTGCATCATCTGTTAATGTTTATAACGTAATTGTATTTACATTTTTAAAATGTCATGTTAAATATCAAATGTTGCTGTCAATTCTCTTGTTTATGTAGAAACAGATTTTATATTCATTATTCTTCAGCATGAAGTTAACAGTTGCTGAGCAGTATGCTTTGAAAATGTCATCAAATCATCAGAATTTTTGAAGAATCAAAATGTCATAGTTCTTTATCTTTTTCTTATATAATAATGCTATCATCATCTTGTTTCTGAACTTGTGAACGTTATACTGTAGTATTCAAAGCTTCTTTTGCTGAAACATTAAAATTCACATTTCAAACTGTTTAGTGTTCTCTTAAGTGTCTGCAAAGCGTTTGCTTCACTTGTAAGATTCTCAACAGAAGATGATATTGACAACAATATGACTGATGTTGACTTCAATTCATTTAATCTTAACTTCTTGATCAAGTGATTCAGTATAATGTTTTCTGATGTGATAATTGTGCTAAGCAAATGACTTTCATTCATTGAGCATCTCTGCTTTCTCTTCAAGTCGTTGTTCATCAGCGATTTCAGATTAATAAATGTTTCTGTGAATGTTTTTAATGTTGCTGTCTTGAGTTCTTTCTGCCTTCGTACGACATGATATAGAGATCTGTGCTTTGTGACTCTCTTTATTCTTTCTTTTTCAGCTTGTCGTTTATGACATTGAGAATCAAAGACTCTGTATATATTTCAACATGCTTCACATTTTCACATGTTTCAAGTCTGTTTGTAAAAACAGTGCTTCAAGCAATAATTCAACATGCAGTAAATGCATTTCTGCTTGTTTTTGCATTTGTACATCTTGTGATCATATTCTTGATACTTTAGACACTAATGCACTCTGCAGCTTAAGTCGTAGAACTGTGTGATCTTTATGTTGATCTCATGATATACTCTTTCATTTATCAGCTTGTTCATCATATCAGCGCTGATTACATGTATCATCAGCAAGACATATCTCTTCTGCTCACTCTTTTTTGTGAGTCACTCAATCTTTTCAATCATCATTTCTGAATGTATGTCTTTGTTGATCTTGATGAGTGTTCTCATTTCTTTCTTCTCTATGTTCTTAAACATTTCTTCGACTTTAATCTCATGTATCACTACTTCAAAACCGATTTCACACAGACATGCATTTAACAATATCTCTTTGATTCAAAAATCATTTTTCTTCAATGTTCTTTTACTGCTCTTCATCTTGATTCAAAATATCAGCAGTTTCAATCATTTTTTCATCATCTTTATGTTTTTGTGCATCGACAACGTCTCGTCGACGTCAATTTCTCTCACTCATCTCACTATGTTCTTTGTTGTTGTTATCATGATTCTCTTTACTTCTTCTTCTTCTTTGATGAAAATCTTTACTTCAAATTTCTTACAATGATTTTGCATTGATGATGATATGTTAACGTTGAACACAAGATGACTTTCAAATGATGTCATTGACTTCACGCTCGCTCTCTTCGCTCAGCTGTCAATGTGTTTTCTCTTCTTCATGAACTTTTTTTCAAGTTTGCTCATTATCTTTTTCAATCTTTTCAGCTGATTCTTCATGCATTGATTGACAGTTAACGCAGCGACACGTTGATGCATCAGCTTTTCTATTATTTTTGTCAAACTTCTCATCTTCTCTTAAAGCATTAATTCGTTGTTTCTACGTTCGTTGAACTCATAAAGTACTTGCAGCTTATGTAATTTCTTCTGTATATCTTTTGTCTTGACTGAATTCTTCTGCAAGATAATGATAATCATCTCTTGTTCACTCATTAACATCATGTCAACAACACTTTTCATCTGCTCTTAATGATTGAGATAAAGCGCAAGCATCATGTCGATGATGTGCTCTGTCTTTAAATAGTTTAAGTAATTCATTTTCGTAATCTTCACGTCTTTCAATTTAATCTGTTGAAGTGATCACTAATATTGCTTGTTCGACTTTTGTATTGTTTTCATCAAGATATTCAAGAGTCAAAACTCAGTAAAGAAGTAAGATTCTTCTTAAAAATGATTTGAAAGTTGAACTTTGATAGAATGTTCAAATAGTTGACTTATCATCGACTTAACTGTTTGTTTTTCATGAAGATCTTTAAAGTTTGATGATCAATGAACATTTATAAAACAATCACAACGTGCGCAAAACGAACTTTTGAAAAGAGCATTATAAATGAGAGAAAAAAGATCAAGTAGATGAATAAATGATGACAAATTGCATGAGCAGCAGTAATACTGATTTAATGATGATTGCAAGCAACGTTAACTTATTGCAAAGAGATAGTGATGCAAGATTTAAACACTTACGCAATGATGAGACAAAAGTTATCAACATCATTGATTTACTAACATAAACATTAATGTTAGAGAAAAAGAAGAACAAAGATTATTCATGAAAAGAAGTGATCTTAGAGCTGATTCAACATTTTCAAAATGTCTCAGAAAGAAAGATTGAAAATCAAGATGCATTCATCACAAAGAATGTATAAAAGTTGAAGACATTCATTCAACTTCTTAATAAACAACTACAAATATAAGAAAATATGTGTTTCACATTTAAAACATCATCATGAATCAATGTAATAAAAGAAAAAGCGACAATAAAGAAGCAATGACTCAGAGATAATCTGTCATTGCTTCGTAAGAAACGCAAGATTTTAGTGAAAATAGTGAAGAAAAAAGAGATATAAAAGATATAAAAGAGTTCAATTGATCAGATCTTTCAAGAAATTGCAAACATGTCAACAATGTAACGAAATTTAATAATGTTACTTTGCAAGCTTGAAAGCAAAGACATTGCACTTCACATGATGAGCTTAAAAGCTCAAGCAGCTTTAGAAAAGTTTCAAACATGAATGAAGAAAATTGCAAGCTCAGCGCATGTAGTGCGTAGAAACTTCATGATACTAACACATGATGTATGCATCACACTGAACATAAGCAATCAGAAGATGATCATTAAAAAATTGATAAAGAACAATGTAAAACTTCATGAAAATTTAAAGATGCTAAGAATAGTTTAATTCAAGAAGATAATTGAGAGTGAAAAGATGTTGAAACCGTGTCTAGATCATTCAATCAAAGAGACTCGAGATTGATATGTATGTATTACTCTTTAGAGATAGCTATAACAAGACATTAAGAATACAGAAGAGAAAGAGTGCGAGCTCTTCTATAAATAATGACTTGAGACTGCGCTAGGCTCGATACAGATGTGATGTAATATGTCAGATGTGTTTGTTTAAAAGAATGATGAAAGAGATGAATGAAGAAAGTGCTGAACAACGAGAAGAAGTGCTGAGAATGACTCGAAGAGTTCAATAGAAATGCGCTAGATTTAAACTAGACATAGCATCATTTGAACTCTGATTGATTCAGACATGTTCATAACATTACTTCTCTCTTCAAACATTCATGTTTGCATGAATAGAAAAGAAATAAGAGCAAAAAATTCATCGTGTTTTCAATTTAGTGCGACTTATTTGAGTATAGCTTGTGAAATTCGTTCAGAACTTTCTTCGAGTCATCGAATTTCCCTTTATCGACATAGTATCATTCGTCATCATGATTTATTTCAATTCATTTGACCTTGTATTGTAGTCTTTCTCTATATCGTCTGAAGTTCAATATATCATCTACTTTTCAATGCTCTTCATTCTCTTCAATGATCAATGATCTAGAGAGCTCAGAGTGTTGTCTCGATAGAAAGTTGTTTAATGAAGATCGTAGACACTTCAAGCTGAACACTGAATGTATATGCTTCATGCTTCTAGATAGCTGAAGGCGGTAGAAGGTCTCAACTTTGACTGTGATTGAATAGAGATCGAGCTGCTTGTCTTTCAAATTCTTGCATGATCTAGTGATTTTGATGTTTTCGAAGACTAATCAAACTTGATCATCTACTTCATAGATGACGTCTCATCTATGCTTGTTCATCTGAGTTTCAATGATCTGCTTGATCTTTTTCAATTGTTGACGATCGAAGGTAAGAAGCTCGCTCATTCAAATGACAATGTCATCGATCTTTCTAGCTTCAATACGTTGACGAGTCGTTTCGTAATCAGTCGTATCTGAATCGAAACTCATTCGAAAGTGAAAGTCTTTATTGAAGTAGAAAGAAATCATTGAGATAGTCGAGAACGTATTGAAATTGTCACTGAATTTCATCATTGAAAGTCATTTAGCTCAGTCATTCTGCATGTAATTGCAGTAGGTTCGAAGTTCGCGTTCAACATCTTGATTAGCTCGTTTTGACTGATCATCGATCTCTGAATGATAGACTGTTGATAGATTGACTTTGATCTTCAGTCGTTTGCAAAGACTTTGTCACATGATCAATATGAACTGAAAGTCTCTATTCAAAACGATAGAACTGAGTAGATCATGAAGTCGATAAACGTTTCATAGCATGATTCATACTGTTTCTTCGATTGAGATGTCATCGTCTTCTCAATGACAGAGAACATAGTGACGTTCTTTGAAGAGATAACATATGATCATGCAAATGACGTTATAGTTTTCTGATAGAGATAGCTCAGTGATGAAGTTCATAGCTATATCTTGTCAACGCTGCTGAAAGATCAATAGAGATTGAAGCAAATCATTTGTATCATCTCAAGATGCTTTGCTTCGCTGACAGGCATGACAGTTTCAAATGTATTGTCGAATAGTTGCTCGATAACCTGATCAATAGTAGAAGCGTTGAACTAGATCAATTGTTCGTCTAATGTCAGAGTGCAAGATTGATGATTGATCGTGAATATTTCAAAGCAATTTCGTATGCATTTGTTTCAACATTCATAGTAGACTCTTTTTGAATAGAACGTTGTCAATGATTTGACAGTTCTTTAACTTCATGTCATGAAGCTTCAGTTCATCTTTGTTCATAGCTTGTCAATACTCATTGCATAGTTCATTCTTCTGATTGACTAGACGTACGTATTGATAGAGATTAGTCTCGTATTCAGGTTCAATTTTGAACTCAATCGATAGAACGTTTATTCGATTCAAGATCAGTATAGTCTGAAAACGATCATTTATGTCTTTAGCTGATTCAGAACTATTGATCATCGACATTCTAGTTAAAGCATCGACTTTGATGTTTATTTTGCCTGATCAAAAGATAATCTGAAAGTTAAACTTTGATAGAATATTCAGGTAGTTCGCTTGTCGTCGAGTCAGCTGTTTGTTTTTCATAAAGATCTTCAAAGTCTGATGATCAGTAAACATCTGAATAGATAGCTCAGTACTCTCTAGTTCGAGTCGTCAGTGTTTGAAACATTGAATGATAGCTAGCAATTTCTTGTCATAGATGTGGTAATTGCATTCAGCTGAAACCATGCTTTTGCTATAGAAGACTATCGAGTGAAGCACACTCTCGTCATCGTACTGAGATAGTATGTCGTCTTTTACATAGTTGAATGCATCAATTTTCAAAATAGCTTGACGTTTGACATCGAAATGACGTAGAACTGAGGTCGAGCTGATCTGCTTCTTTAGATTGTCAAAGACTTCGACGCAGACTTTGTTTCAAATAAAAGACGTGTCTTTTTGAGTCAGCTGAGTGAATAATTTGACTAGTTTCGAAAAGTTCTTGATGAAGCGTCGATAGAAATTGACGAAGTCAACGAAGTCTTGTATCTCTTTTAGGTTAGTAGATGTAGCTCAATTGACTATAGCTTTCACTTTGATAGAGTTCATGCAAAGATCTTGTTCTGATACTATGACTTCTAAGAAGACTGTTTCTTCTACGTTGAATTCGCACTTTCGAATATCTATCTGCAGATCAGCGTCTCGTAGACGATCTAGTATCATCTTGACATGTTGTCTATGCTTCTTTTGAGTCTTGCTGTATATGAGAATGTCGTCTAAATAAGCTTGGCAGAAGTCATTTAGAAAGTCTCATAGAACATCGTTCATATATTGCTGAAACGAGGCCGAATCGTTTGTTAATTCAAATGGTAGAATCTTTGATTTGTACGCTCTCAGAGCGATAATGAAGATCGTATAGTTCTCACTATCGAGATGCATACGAAGTTTGTTGAAAGCGAAAATTATATTCAGTCGAGTCAGATGCTTGCAGTCAACGATTTTGTCAATCACCTCATCTATGAGCAATAGAGAGTAGCGATTTCTTTTGATAATGACATTGAGCTTTTGATAGTCGATGCAGAAGCGAAGATCATCATTGATCTTCAGAGTGAATAGAACGAGTGAGAAATATGAGGTCTTGCTAGAAGTAATAAAACTCTTTGACAGGTTTTCGTTCAGATATTCTTTGATCTTCTGAAGCTTGTAGAGTGACATTCAATAAGCTCAACATCTAGAAGAAGTGACATCATTAGTGAGCTCTATCTTATGATCATATGAACGATGAGATGATAACTTATCGACTTGAACTCGATCAAACACGTCGATGAAATTCTGATATTTCGAAGGTAGCTTGACTTTGATGTCTTCTAGATTTTGAGCTGATGCATCGATGAAAGCGACGTCTAGAACGTTCAGTTCGCATTGAGTGTTGTAAACTATTTCCCTATCAATATCTTCGATCGACATAGCGAAAATCTCGATGCGATTCTTCTTTGATCGTTTAATCAGTGCATGAAAAGATGCAGCTTTCACACTGAACATAGAAAAGTTCTTTTTTGAAGCAGTAGAAGCTGATTGTTGAAGCACTTTGAGAGCTGAACTGATAGAAGAATTTGATGATCGTGATCATTTTGAGTGTGAAGCTCTGACTGACATTGAAAAAACAGAAATGAGAGCTTTTAATTGATTCGAAAAAACGATGACATCGTTTTGCATATCTAGTAGTATTTCATTTTTGTTCATTCAGAGCTTTTCTAATATGACGTCATGATGATTTATATCAGCTATTAACATTGAAACAGTCAATTTCTTATGACTTTCGACTGTGAGATTGAGTAGAATTTTATGAGTAATGATCTTTCTTGCCAGCTTTTCGTCATATTCTCTTATTAACTTCTCTTTAGCTAGTTGTATGAGTTGAATTTTGAGCTTCTGACATATTTGATCAACTAGCTTTGTATGAATCAAGATGTAGATCATCAAGTCACTATCTATCAGAGGTTGTAGCTTGAAGAATTCGTCTTGCGAGAATAGAGTGACATCGACTAGAAATGACTTTTCGAAGTAGTTCTCTTCGATAGATGAAATTTCGTCGATTAGATTGCACAAAGAAATGATCTCTATCTCTTC
>JAABUL010004833.1_pt1 | contig 17504 bp, 18 predicted proteins | sample 5559151 | NCBI WGS metagenome assembly JAABUL01 (sample SAMN10711876, study PRJNA513368) | rock metagenome | isolation source: Antarctica rocks | place: Antarctica: Victoria Land, Pudding Butte sud | reverse complement strand
GAGATTGCAATCGACCGGCTTTGCGATCACCTGTGTATCTCGTAGACGGCTAGATAATTTAAGGGTTATGGCGTCAAGATTAATTATGGCCTTGTCAGTTGGCATCCAACGGCTACAATGCATATGAGAGCAGGCATATTGAAGATATGATTGAGTCTTGGACGAGGTAGTATCTCAGTAAGCAAACAGAAGTAACTAGTGCTTGATGAGGAGAATGTTTTAATGTTGGTGACGTCTCGGCACAACTATGTAGATATCGTTGTATGCAAAAGTCTGGTTCAGTTTTCGGGTTTTAGCGAATTTGGCGGGGAAAACACACAAATCAGCCTCAAATTTGGTGCAAATAGAGCAAATACCTAGATATCATCCCCACACCCCCAAAACACCCCAAAGCTTCATTTTTGAAGCTATACAAACCTTAGCCTCACACGGGGGCAATCCTAGATAGTCAGAATGCCCCCCAGGCGTACCGGACGCAAAAGAGCTCCCTTCAAGGCTCTGCTTCACCTAGATGCACTCAAGACTTCTAAGGCACGCAAAATCGCCCCCGTATCTAAGGATTCTATCGTATCTAAGAATTCTATCGTACTTTCTTCAGAGGCAGAGATCTCTTCATCCCCGACGCTTTCAGATGTAGAAGATCTTCCTTTGCTCAGGCTTAATCTTCTCAAGATTTCTCAGCCTAATCCCCTCAAGGCTTCTCAGGCTTCTCAAGCCGTAAACGCACTCACCTCGAGCGAGCTTGTAATCTTTGTCGCTAAGACTGCTGCTACTCTTGTCGCTTGAAGAGCGTGTGTATCATCATCAGCAAAGCTTGACTGATTTGAAGATGAGAATGAGAATGAGAAGAATCTAGATGACAATCAGTCTAAGACTCAAGCAGCTTCAAATCAATTCACAAAGCTCACTGCATCGATGAAAAGATGAAAATCGACGAAGTCAAAATCATCGCTAGAATCGCTCAAATCATTCATGAACATGACAGTCAAGTATGAAGTCACTTTCATCATCAGTGATGTTTTGCAAATTACTATAAATGATGAGAACGACGTCAATCTTCAAGATCTGCATCAAGAGCAGATGCATAAATGCTTTGAGCATGTCGATTTCATCGATCTGAAGTGTGTGTTAGTATTTATAAAAATCATCATTATCTGATATTTAATAAAGAAGAATGAGTGAATGACTTTGACACTGCACGATTTTTGAGAGAAAGTAGCTTTGAATGTTCAACAGAAGTACTCAGCAGATAAAAAGAATGTAAACATTAATCTAAAATTCATCTTTGATTGCAATAAGACTGATATTATGTCTTCAACGCTTGTAGCTGAGTTTTCAGCGACAAAGATATCACTCACTCAAACAGTGAAGCTGAAGAAGAAAGTCAATGAGCATGATCAACTTCATGTAAACATTGTAAAACAGATGAAAGTTCTTCAGATGAGTCAAATTTGCAAAGAAAACTGTCACAATAAGAAAAAGTACTGCTGAATCAATGAGTCAGACATTCATCATCAACTGACTGCTGATCATATAATATGCTGATCAGAAGCAATCAGTAAAAATGATGAGTTTGCATCATTTACTAAATCTTCAAGAATACTGATTGAAGTTTTGATGACAGCGAAATCTCAAGTCAAGTGTGTTAATTCTTTCTCAACATCTTCTTCAGTTGTTACATCGTTGTTTACTTTTATACAGTCATTGCAGATCATGAGTGAATCAATCAGCATAACAAACATATTGACATTGCAGATGATACAAAGAGCAACAGCTGAAGAAGAAAGAAAGATTGAAGAGTGAAGAATTAGACAAAAGAGAAAGAATCAACAAAAGCACATGAATAGTTGCAATAAGCTGAAGATGCTTGAGAAGACTGAGACTTCTTTTATGCTCAATTGACATTAATATACATTGTCTGTTCATTCTAGCAGTTCTGTTCAGAACAATGATCTTCATAATTATATCTTCTGACATGTTTTCAAAGTTAGTAGCACTCAAGCACATTCTTTTTGACACATCTTTGATGAGCTGAATGCTTGATATTATGATTTACAAACAATACAAAGCTGAAAAGAGCATGATGAAAGTCATTGAAAGAGCTTAAACATATCTGCTGACATTAATATACAGCTGACTCATGATATCAGCAAGTATGCTCGCTTTAAAGATTCTGATTCAGATGACAAATTGTTATTTAAATCAATGACTAAAGATACATCAACAGCACGCTTTAAATTTTCTACATCAGCTCAGCAAGCTTGTACTTTAACAATGCAAACATGAAGTCATTTATATAATGCTTAAGCTTAAAGATTTGCTTTAAAGTCTCAAGTTAAAATCTCAGTCTTATAAATATTGATTGAAGAAAAGAGTTTAAAGAAAATGAAGAAAATGAAAAATACTTTAAATGATTATTCAAAGATAGTGAAGAAGCAACATGATGAGCTTAACTACAATGAGTCTATTTATATTTAAATATCATTTGAATATATGAACTATATCAGTCAGACGAAAAAGTGTCTCAGAATCATTAACTCGCTCTCTTTGTGACTTGACTGCTACTTTTAGAAATTCATCAAATTCTTCATTAAATTCATCATATCATTGAACAAGCTCATCATTTCTTTTAATTCATGCTTTCAACATTGAAAACAAGCTTTCTATGAGATTATAGTCAGACTGTTGCAATCATGCACTTCAAGTTAGTCTAACATAGATCATGTCAAACTATCATAAACTAGTATAAAGCTGATGTTGACACGCTAGCGATCTAACGTGTCTTCATGAGTAAAACTTACGACGTGTTGCATCTTTTTTCTTCTTCAGCTTTGAACTTCTAGTTAGAATACACTCATATGATTCGCTTTATGCAGACTCATAACATTAGTTCAAAGCTCATTAATCTTGCTATCAACGTGTAAACGATATAAAAACAAGCTACACAACTCAAATCAGAAGTTGAAATCAGAAATTTTGATAGCAAAATCAGAACTTGAACTCAGAAAGCTTAATAGAAATCAGAAATTTCTAAAGAAGAATCTTGATTTGAAATCAGAAATTTCAATAAAATCAAAATCAAAGAACATGAACGCGTTGTTCTTGACTAACTCTTTATTGAGCTCATCATCAGAAATCAGAAATTTCAGCAGTACTTGAACTCAGAAAGTTTGATAGAGTAACATCGAAATCTCGACCAGCAATTTTCTACTCATATCATGACTAGAAGCACAGAATCAGAATCAGTGAGCATTACTTGCTATAACTTTCAAAATGTTAAAAGAGAATCACTTCTATCATAGAATTGAACAGCATCAGAAGAAGAAGACACGAATGTGTCATCAGATACAGAAGAAGAGAACATGAACATGTTGTTTTTTAATCACGAAATGATCAAGATCAGCATCAGCACTGAACTGAATGCTTGAATAAGTGCTTATGAAGCAGATGACATTGTTATCTTTATCAAGTACATGTATTAACAGCACGACATCAAAATCAAGACTCACAATGATATTATTCAGATGTTAGAAAATGTCAACGAGATAAACATCACGTTGAAAGCTGCGCAGACGCGTCTGCAGAAAGAGATAAGAAATAAGAACGTGATTATACATCATTTAAAAACTGCATCAAGTCGACAAAGCACTTCAATTTCTGAAAATCATTTCTTGAAATCAATCAAATTATTGAACTCTTCACTGTTTGAAGATTCATCACAGAATGTAAATAATTGACTATCATGAATGTGAAATAAGTTGAAAACAAACAAGAATTACTTTTCTATCGAAGAGTTGAAGATTGTTTACATTGAAAGTTAAGTCAGTGAAGCTGCAATCAAGCACATAGCTTCTTGCATGCAAAATATCTTCTTGAACTCATTTCTAAAAGTTGAAGAAGTACTATCGATCATTGATAAAATGTATGATGATTTCAATTGTCATCACACGACTCAACAACAGTACTTGAAGCTGTATCAGAACAAGATCTTCTTTCATGAATTTTGAATGAAATTTCAAAGATTCAGCGCAAAACTAAAGTACAATAATGAGACTTTACTAGATGATCTTCAGCATAAGATCAGCTCAGATCTTCAACGAGCAACGCTCAATGAATGAATCACGAATTTGAACGAGTTTATCAACATCTGCATGTAAGTCGATGTTAGATTGACTGAATTAAACGTTTGATTAATCATCAAAGTCTCAGCGATCTCAGCTGCTCACTCTGTCGCTAGCACTTTATCTGCTCGATCTACGTCATCAGTTTCTGCGTGAAAGAAACTCAGAAGATTGAATCTCGACTTTATTCAGAAAGAGTTGTTTAAGAAAGAACTTTGCTTCAAATGCAAGAAGTTAAAACATAGAGCATATGACTGTCTTGAAATAACTTAAGTGCATGAGATTGCTGCAAATTCAAAAAACGATCTGCTTTCGTTAAAGTAGTGACTGAGAACGATATACTCATATTTTGTTTCATCAGCATGTCTGATGATTCATTTGATTTCAAGTTGTTCACTGTTGACATCATCTTAAGTAGTTTAGAAAAGATATTCAGATCTCTCGCTCTGATAAATACTGAAATCATTGACATGACTTTCATTGATGAATTTTTGATGTCAGAGCTATGTGAATGCTTTGATATTCAGTCAATATCGCTGTCAAAATCAAAGTCAATTCAATCATATAATGAAATCTCTGATCAAAAGTTGATTACATACACTCTGTATACATCGATCATGATTTAAGAACACAAGAATGAAATGATGTTTTTATTGATAACTTGTCTAGATCAGCACAAGATAATCATTGAAAATCTTTGATTGAAAAGAAATCAAATTTTGATAAATTCTGCAAACGATCAATTAATATCATCATTGAAGATTCAAACATCGAAATCTGTTGTTTCAGAAGCAAGCAGTCAATCAGCATTTTACAGATCTGAGTCAAACAAGACTTGCAAAATGAAATGAAAGAACTTGAACTCAATTGTTACATCAATGATCATCTTGAAGAGACTTTTGAATCAGAAATCAGTGAATAGATTCATTGAATCTGTTTGATTCATTGAATCTGCTCTCATAGCAAAGCAAAGCACTCAAGTTAATCTCGATCAACTTCATCTCTTTCAGTCAACTGAGAAAAAGAAACTCGTTAATATTATCATGATCGAAGTCATTGTATATTGAACTCTAGTCAAGAATAAGAAGATCAAGATCTTCTTCTTAATCATTAGTGAAATCAACAAAGCGCTTAGCTCAGTCGAAGATTTTACGAAACTGAATGAAATGATCTTTGTCATGTCATTAAATGAACTGAAGAAGAAGCTTTTGATAATTTATCATGATTTTCTGAATGTTTTTGATAAAGAAAAGACAACGCAGTTGCTCTTGCATCAATCATACGATCATAAGATTGAATTAGAAGATGAGAGTCAGTCTTCTAAAAGTCGATTGTATTTCATGTCAAGTCACAAGTTGCAGAAGATCAAGAAGTATTTAGAAGAGAACTTGAAGAAGAAGTTTATTACACTCAGCAAAGCTTTCTTCGCTTTGTCAATACTATTTGTTGAAAAGAAAGATGATAGTCTTCGCTTTTGCATAAACTATTGAAAACTAAATGCTCTGATTAAAAGAGATCGTTATTCAATACTCTTGATAGACGAAGTACTAGCTTGAATTCAAGACAGTAAGTATCTGACTTGACTCAACATTATCGCTGCATTCAATAAACTGCGAATGAGTTCAAAAAGTGAGAATTTAACTACTTTTATTACTTTCTTCAACGTTTACAAGTATAAAGTAATGCTCTTTGAATTGATCAATGAATCTGCGTTCTTTCAACATTATATCAACAATGTATTGTTTGAATGTTTGCATAAATTCTGTCAGACATATTTGAATGATATTCTTATCTACAGTAAGATCTTGAAGAAACATAGAATTCATGTGAAAGAAGTGTTAAACAAGCCTCGTGAAGTCGACTTGCAGATAGACATTGACAAGTGCAAATTCAAGATTCAGAAAATCTCGTTTCTTGAACTATTGATATTCATCAATGATTTATGAATGAACTCTCGAAAAGTAGATGTGATTCGAAGCTGAGAAGTGTCGTGATCATTGACTCATGTGCAAATCTTCATTGACTTCTGCAATTTCTATCGATGATTCATAAAGAACTTCTCAAAGATCATTCAATTCATGATAAAGCTGACTTGAAAAAATCATCTCTTTGAATGAACAGAGATCTGTCAGATGATCTTTGAAGAACTAAAGCAATAAATGACAACAGTCTTCGTTCTGAAGCATTTCAACTCAATCAGAGAAGTTATTCTGAAAACGAACTTCTCAAACTATGTGAACGACGAAGTATTGTCTCAGTATGATGATGAAGACATTCTACATTCAATGATCTTTTATAGCAAGAACATGATTTTCGCAGAATGCAACTACAAGATCTATGACAAAGAACTGCTGATCATTATTCACTGTTTGAAACATTGACGTTTCAAATTGAAATGTACGAATATTTTGATCAAGATCTTCATCAATCATCTGAATTTGAAGTACTTCATGATCATCAAAGAACTGACTTGACAACAAGCTAAATGAGCTGAGAAGTTATCTGAATATAACTTCAAGATCATATATCAGTCAAGAAAACAGAATCTGAAAGTCGATGCACTGATCAGAATGTCAGACATCAAGTCAGTTGAAGCAAACGATGATTGAAAGCTATATCAGCATCAGATGCTATTGTCAAAAGACAAATTTGAGCTGCAATCAATAGAAGCTGATCAAGAAGATGATCAGAAAGCTGATCAAGATTTGACTCAGATCTTGCTCAGATTTGATTCAGATTTGAAACAAGAATTAAACGCTAACGAAAATTCGATCAAAGAGATGATTTCTATTCAGAATCAAATTATAGTTGAAAATCAAATGAATCAACTGTGCTTTGATATTCAAATAATCATGAAACAGAACAGAAGAACTTGTCAAGATATTAATCTAGACAATTGCAAAGTACTTGATGAAGTACTCTGAAAAGATGATAGACTATGAATTTTTCAGTCAATGATCACTTGATTAATAAGAGAAGCACATGATCTTTCAATCAATGATCATTCTGACATGAATTGAACATTGAACTTGCTGAGACGATCATATTGCTGATCGAAGATGAGAATGATGATCAAGCACTACATTTGAAACTGTTATGTTTGTTGTAGATCAAAAGCATCAAGAGATTGAATCAATGAACTGCTGAAGTCATTGCTCATACTCGAACAGCAATGACAGAACATATCATTAGACTTTATTATCGATTTATCAGAAAGTGATGAAAACAACGCGATTCTGACAGTCATAGATCGATTGTCTAAGAAACGACATTATATATCATGTTGATCAGATGACGAAGAAATCTTCGCAGAATAAACAGTCAAGCTACTGTTGATATGAGTCTTCAGAACTCATGAACTATCAAGATCAATAGTGTTCAATCATGATTCACAATTCATATCAATTGTTTGAAAGTCTTTATGTCTGAGACTCAACATCAAGATGAAACTATTCACAAACTATCATTTGCAAATCAATGATCAAACAGAAAGAATGAATCAGAATGTGAAATGATATTTACGAAGTTATTGTTCATATATGCAAGATGATTGATTCATCTGATTATTTATGATTGAATTTGTCAATAACAATGCTATTTCATCATCAATTGAACAGTCAACGTTCTTTCTGAATAAGAACTTTCACTTTCATATGAGCTTCGATTTGAACTCAATTGAATATGAGATCACTCAAGCTAGAATCGAAGCAGACAAAGCAAAAAATATATTCAAACACATGAAATGATTACTAGCATTGATTAAGCAAGTCTTAGCAAGAGTCAGAATCATAATGAAGAAACAGATTGATAAGCATTGAAAGAAAATGATTTACAAGGTAAATAACATGATGTTTCTGAATTCTAGAAACATAATGATCTTATGATCATCAAAGAAGCTAGACGATAAAATGCTAGAACTCTTCAAGATTCTGATTGAGATCAAACATGTATATCAACTGAAACTGTCATTAACTATGAAGATTCATTCAAAGTTTGCATCAAATCTGCTGCAACTAAATTCAAAAAACACTTTAAAAGAACAACAAAATGAGTTATCTGATTTTATAGTGATTGAAGATGAAGATGAATGAGAAGTGAAGAACATATTAAACTTCAAACACTACAAATGAGACAAATGACTACAATATCATGTCAATTGAAAAGAATACGACGTTGATCTACATTGATATAACGTCAATGAAAGTAAATTTAAAGATTGCTTGAAAGTCATCAATGACTTTCATGAACATTATTTGAACAAGTTATTAAAAAGTGCAATGACAGACTTGTTTTTAGCAGCTTATTGCAATAGCTCTGAATTCAGTCTGAATTCAGTCAGACTTGTTTCTAGCAGCTCTCTTTAGACTAGCATCAAAGATAAAGTTGTGTGTTGCAACTTTGTCATGCGTGACAGTATATAAATAAAGCAGTCTGTAATTTCTCTTCATGATCTAAAAAAATTTCATCATATGTAATATTATTCACTCTACTCTTTCAATAGATTATGAACTCAATTAGCAAGAAGCTTTCAACATAATTAGATCAAAACACTCTAAGCATTTGATGCTTAACAACTTGATACAAAATTTATTCAAATGAACAATCAACAATCACTTACTATGCATCTCATGAAAAGATAAATAAGTACATTGACTTAAAGAAGTTCAGTGAAATTTGACAGCTTACTACGCATCTCACAAGAAGATAAATAAGCATTCACATCAAGTCAATAATCTACTACAAATTCTCAAGAAAGTAAATAAATAAACACACTTGATCGCGTCGAAGAACGCATAAATCTTCATCATCATTGACGAGATTAAATTCTTTTCACTTCACTCGTCAATTTATCTAATATCTTTATTTTTTTTCTTTGATTCTAACAACAAACTGAGTTTACATTGCACATCATGAACTTCAATGACTTCTTCGTCAAACGACGATCTATTCTCATTCTCACTTGCAAGAATTGCAATCAATGATTTTCTCTTATAAAAAGATGACTCATTGAGAAAGACTTGTGATTCATTATTGAAGACAAGTCTGACTTGAACACACTCAACAGCATCATCAGCATCATCAGCAAAATTCAATCTTTCAACTTTGAAAGTCAAAAGATTGATGCAAAAGCTCATTATTAACTGATCATTTGCATCATCATTGATGATCAAGAACACACTGCAAACAAGATGTCAGTAAAAGAGATTTAAGATGCTTTGAACTATAAATACAAAGAGAAGTTACAAATCACTGAAAGATAATATTTGATGAACTTCATTGATTACAGAATGTTGATGAATATCTTCATTGAAAAGACATGAACACATCTCATTAAATTGACTTGAAAGATCGTTGCAATACAGAAAGACATGAACAATTTATTCAAGTCAAAACGTCGCTTTCAAATTTTACTTCAATCACTGTCAGATGAATACACAGTCATTCAAGATGTCATTGATGCGCAGAATAAGTTAAACATCAAGAAGAAATTTCAAAAGCTACAAGAGAAGAAAGCACAATTAAAAACAACAGAGACTGTGTTATGAATCAAGCAAGAAAACGAACGCAAGCGCACTGATCATGAGCAGAACAAACGCAAAATCAGTCATCGTCACAAAAGTTTTTCAAGCTTCGACAATGATCAATTGCATCATCATCAGTTGCAATGATCTTTAAAATGTTTTCTCTGTAAAGATGAACATTGTTTAGTCAATTGCTCTCATCTGTCTGCAGCTCAAAAGCTTGTGAAGAAACATAAAAACAAAGACAAAACAAAGCATAAGAATGTTGATGATTTTCAAACTTTCATTGAGTTTCTGAAGAGTAAGTACAAGAAACACAGAGTCTACAACGTGAAAAGTGATGACTCTGAAATCTTTGACAATAATGAGAAAGATGAGAATGAGAAAAGCGAGAATATTGCAGCTTTGTCAAAGAACATTGTCAGTAAGATTTCTGAATTCAACTGAGTTGCAGATTCTGATGTTTTTTCACACATGACTGATCAACTTTGACTTTTTAGTGATTTTTTAGTTTACATTAAAAGATGCATCATTAAAGTTGAATAGAGAAAATTGTATGTCAATCACTGTTACGAAGCGTGTTGAGATGAAATAGAGTCTAGTCAATAGACTCTAGAAATTTCGATATGTGAACAAGAAACAATGATGTTTCGAATTGAAATATGCTGAAACATTTCATCTATTTGAGCTCTGACAAATCAACTACTTCGTCTCTTTGTTCATTCTACTATAGATACAGCTCGAAATCGTCTTCTTTCTTCTGTATTCTTAGTTTCCTAGTTAAAGCTATCTCTATTGATCAAACATTCTATTCAGCTACGCACTATCTCGCTGCAGTGTGATTAGATTCTAGACATGATCTCAACAATCACTGTGACACAGCAATCATGCAAAATCATCATGAAAACTCAGTCAAACTGTCTTTTGTTCTTCATGTTTCTAAACTCAAGATAAATCTTCTTTTTGAAAAAAGAATGTGTAAGAAAGATCTGCAAGAAAGTTTTGACAATAAAGATCTGTACATGCATGACAAGCAAAAGAAGCAAATGATTAAAACTCTAAAATGCAAAGACGTTTACATAGTAAAGAGAATTGCAAACAATCTTGATGAATTTGCATTACTATCAATTATGCAACATGACGTCTCATCAGCATTTTCAGCGATGCATAGTTTAATGAATCTTGATGATTCAATGAATCTAGATCACTTTGCATCTCACATTGATGTGATTCATCATGAGAACGAGATTGAAGTTAATCACGATCAACTTAGTTTTGCAAATGACAAAAGCTTCAAGTTGTACAAGCTGTGACATCGTCGTTTCGCTCATCTTGAATCAGCAAAGCTTTGTTAACTTCATAAGATCATCACTTTGAAAAAATCTATTTTCATCAACAACAGTCACAAGAATGTGTGTAAGATATATGTGCTCATCAAGTTCATCAACAAATGAGAACATAATGTCAGTGATTGAAAGACAAGTATCTTGACTTTCATTTTCATAGACATCTGTGAATCACTATCATTATTTCTCAATAGCGAGTCGTACTTTCTAAAGATAGTTGACAATCACTTCAGAAAGACTTGATGCATTTCTTTGAAGCAATGATTCAATGCATCAGATGCTTTGTGAAAATGAAAACTCAGTGTAAAGCTTCACAGCAATGTCAAACTTCTCTCAGTACACAGTGACAACATCATGAAACTTAAAGTTATTTTGAATGACTGATGCTCATCAGTTGACATTGCTTCTCAATACATTGTTTTACACATGTTGATTCAAAATGAAGTAGTCGAAAAAGTTATATACATCACAGAAAACTTGATGCAAGTCATGATCAAAAATGCTGAACTTTTCATTGAGTTCTGAGTAAAAGCTGCAAAGACAGATGTCTATTTGCAAAATTGAATCATCATAAGATTCTTGATTGACGAAGTTCTTATGATTTCAAAGAAGATATTCATCGAGATCAAGCTTTCAATTGATCATGTACAAGTATGAAAATGCAAATGTTACTCATACGTTGATTTCAAGTCATTGTCAATTGAAGACAGATGAGACAAATTCATGAACAAAGATAAACTTAACATTTTCATGAGATATGTGAAAAATATTGACAAGCAATATCATCTCTGAGTCTCAGATCTTGATCGAGTCATCAAGAATCACACTGTTAAGTTCGTTGAAGATGAAAAGAGTGAAAACATGAACTTGCAACTTTGCAAGCAAACATTCAACGTTCTTTCAGAGCGAAAATCTGTGAAAAGATCATCAAAGAATAACGTTTCAACTAACGTTTTAAAATCTGATGCTTTTATGATTAACATTTCATCTGAATCAACTGATGCATTGAAGATTATTGCAATCAACTTGAATGCACTCAATTCTAAAATTACGTCACATACATCAGATGAGCATGAAGTTCATGTGAATGTTCAGATCACTCAAAAAGTCTTTGCATCAAGCATGTTTAAGTGAGCAACTCAAACATTTCTGCATGTAATCATTTCGAAGAGAAAAAAAGACAGCAAAGATCAACAACTGAAAGAATGTGCATTCAAGATTTTGCAAACTATGATAATTTAATTTGTCACAAAGAAAGTTGATGATGATGAAAGTGATTCTGACACAAGCATGTCATAAACATTATTCAACATTAATGAATCTGATTCTTTTAAAGCAATAAGAATTCTTATGTTAAACATTTACAAAGATGCAATGCAGAACTCAGTTTGAGAAAAACTTTAAAAAGAAATAATCAACGCAGAACTTGTGATGCTAGTCATTAATGAAATCTGACAAGAAGAAGTGTCGCTCAAAAAGATTAACATCATGACAAGCAAATGAATCTTTAAGTCAAAGATGTACATCAATGATTCTCTTGACAAATTGAAGACAAAACTGATAGTCAGAGATTTCTCTTAAATTTATGAAGTTGACTATGAAAATACTTTTGCGTCAATCATCAAGTTTGACACTCTGCAAGTCTTTCTAATCATTGCAACAATGAAGAATCTTGAACTTCATCAAGTCAATGTAAACAATGCGTTTACTGAATCATTTTTCAAAGAAATCATTTACATGTTTTCTTTGTCAAAAGTGAAAGTCAGACTCAACTGTGCTTTAAAAGTTCTTCAAAGTCTTTATGATCTCAAGCAAGCTGCACAAGATTGACATGATCATTGTGTAACAGCATTGTCTGAACTCGACTTTGTTTAATGCGTTGCAGACTTATGTCTTTTGATTCATGAGTTAAAAGAAATCATGTTGCTACTATACATTAATGACATAGTCATCATCTTCAAATCATTGAGCAACATTAAATGATTTAAGCATGAGTTTCAATGTGTTTTCAAAGTCAAGAATCTGAGAAAAATGAAGAAGATTCTTGACATTCAAATTACTTGCAACAGAAAGACATGAATCTTACGAATGAATCAAACTCACTATCTTCATGATGTTCTTGAAAGACTCAACATGAGACAAGATAAGTACAAAGCAACAGATTTTTCAATGAATGAATATGATGCTCTTTGCTCAGCTGAATTCGAAGATGTGAGAATCAATCAGCATGAATATCAACAAGTCATTGAAAGTCTCATGTATGCTGCAATTTACACTCATCTTGACATTGCTTTTACTCTCAATCAACTAAGTCAATATCTCAGCAATTCTGCAAAACATCATGAACATGCTTTGAAGAAGTTGATGCAATACGTTCGTTTCATCATTGATCTAGACATCATGTACGAAGTCAGTGAAAGCATGAAGTTAGTAGAATACTCTGACTCAGACTACGTCTTAAACAGACTAAATCACAAGTTGATTCTCATTTACATTTACATGCTTGATGAAGAATCAGTCTTCTGAATGAGTTGAAAGCAAAAGTTTGTTGTCACATTGATCATCAAGACAGAGTACATGACTTTATTAATCTGCATCAAGAAAGATTTATGAATCAATCAAGTGCTCAAGAACATGAATCTGACAAAGTATCTGAGCATCAGTTACAGTCACGTTGATATTCTTGAGAAGATTACTCATCAATCTGTCTCATTCACACAGCTCAAGAAAGATAATCAAGCATCTTTTATGCTGATTAAGAATGCTCATATTCACGAAAGATCAAAGCACATTGATGTTGCTTATCATCACATTCAAAATCTGCACAAGAAGAATCAGATTTCAATGAACTTCGTTTCTAGTCAAGATATGATAGCAGACGAATTGATCAAGTCACTATCTCAACAGAACTTCAAGAGATTCATTGAACAACTGAGATTGAAAAGCAGTGAGAGCTGAGAGACTTGCAAGCATCGAGTGAAAGTGTTGAGAAGTGCAATGACAGACTTGTTTCTAGCAGCTTATTGTGATAGCTCTGAATTCAGTCTGAATTCAGTCAAACTTGTTTCTAGCAGCTTTCTCTAGACTAGCGTCAGAGATAAAGTTGCACGTCGCGACTTTGTCATGTGTGACAGTATATAAATAGAGCAGTCTGTGATTTCTCTTCATGATCTAAAAAGATTTCATCATATGTAATACTGTTCATTCTATTCTTTCAATACAAGTCAAGATAGAAATCGACTCAAGAAAGATCAACTGAACTGCAGCAATGAGAACATTGCTAAATGAAGAAAAAGAGTAATGTTGCAATCATGCACTTTGAGTTAGTCTAACATAGATCATGTCAGACTATCATAAACTAGTATAGAGCTGATGTTGACACGCTAGCGACCTAGCGTGCCTTCGTGAGTAAAACTCACGACATGTTGCATCTTCTTTCTTCTTCAGCTTTGAACTTCTAGTTAGAATACACTCATATGATTCGCTTTATGCAGACTCATAACACAGACGAGTAGAGTGACAATTTGACAAGATGCATCTCAAAGCTTTCACATAGTTCATTGAGTTCTGCTGATTGATGAATTCTAGCATTATTCATGATCATCATTGAATGCAATTTTATCTCTTCAGAATTGCATATAAAAAGCATCTGTAATTGCATGAAGTTCAGAAAGATCTTTTTTATTATGAAGTCATGATGCATCTTTCATACAATGTATTCATCAATGAAAAATGCTGACAAAATGCTTCATCTCTTCGATCATTTTAGACTTTGAATGACGTGCAAAAATAAGTCAATCAAGACTCAGTCATACTTTCGATCAGCTAACGAGCAAGCATTAGCATGACTAGAAAGTAGAGAAGAAAGTTGAGTTTATTTGTTCGCTCACAAGCAACGCTTTCATCGAGAAAGATTAGCTGATCAGAAGTTCAGCTCATAAGTCGTTGTTTTTATTTGCTGCGAAGCTTCTCATCACGCTCAGCAGCGACTCTTTGAATGATCTTTCTGCTGTATCTAGCTTGTTTGAGCATTCTGCTGATCGTGCTTTGACTGATGATAATGTCAAACTCGTTGTACAGAAATCAGATCATGTCATTCTGTGTTAGAAATCAGCATAGAGCGAGTCATATGAGTGTAATGTAACGAGTATATAAATGCTAAGGAAGAAAAGTATCTAGAAGAGAAGAGTCAACTATCTATATGACTCAGAAGAACATAAGCTAACTCTGAATAGAGTTGACCTCGAAACAACTCTATAGTCTAGCGACGAGCGATCGACGATAGTCATCAACATAATCATCAACATAGCTATCAACATAGATGCGTAGCTAGAATCGTAACATTACTCTCTCTCTTCAACGATTCATGTTCGCATGAATGTATTTTCTTAGCCTTGTGTAGAATCGAAATGCCTATTGTAGCAGACTCACTATGCGAGATAGAATGATGTCATTGTAGCAGGCTCACTAGTTGCACATGAACGTATGATCAGATTCACTGGTGAGTAGAGCGATGTGGGTAGGTAGATCATCGCGTTGACGAAAGACGCCTTTGTAGCAGGCTCACTATTTGCACGCGAACGAGTCGACAGACCGATTCACTGATTGGTAGAGCGATGTGAGTAGCTGAGTCATCGCATTGACGAAAGATGCCATTGAAGCAGGCTCACTAGTTGCACATGAACTCGATGACGAGTCAGATTCACTGGTAGGTAGAGCGATGAGAGTGGGTAGATCATCGCATTGAGGATGTCGTTGAAGCAGGCTCACTGAGATTTCGATATAGAAACAAGCTCAAAGGTTTGCTTGTTGCCGAAGACATTATCGTACCATTGTAGCAGGCTCACTAGTTGCACATGAACGGGTAGGCGAACCGGTTCACTGATGGGTAGGGCGATGAGGGTAGGTGGGTCATCGCATTGACGATGGGTGTCATTGAAGCAGGCTCACTGTTGAGGTTTGCTCATCGAGGTAGAGACTTCACGCAGTCCTTGACTGACCTCTTTGGTTGCTCTTTGAGGTAGAGGCTTCACGCAGTCATAGACTGGCCCCGTTTGATTGTTCAACAAATCCGAAGAATTTCTTGCGAATCTGAATGAACGGTTAATTTGCTGATCTTTGACCTAGTCGAATGGTTCCAATCGTTTGTTTATACTCGCTGACCAGCGCACGAGTGAAGAAAGGTGAGTGCTGCTGCACGAACGCAAGCCGCTAGACCAAAGTCGATAGAGGGTTGAAGGACTACTAGCAGAAGCACTCGAAGAAATCGATGCAGATTATTTCACTTCGCCTGTAACGAAGAAGCATTTATATAATGTTAGGGGCCAGCATAGAGCGAGTCATATGAGTGTAATGTAACGAGTATATAAATGCTAAGGAAGGAAAGTATCTAGAAGGGAAGAGCCGACTATCTATATGACTCAGAAGAACATAAGCTAACCCTGAATAGGGTTGGCCTCGGAACAACCCTATAGCCTAGCGGCGAGCGGCCGACGATAGTCATCAACATAGTCATCAACATAGCTACCAACATAGGTGCGTAGCTAGGATCGTAACATTCTGATAGACGATGAGTCGTTGACTGAGAAAGTCAAGAAGCTTCTGAGCATGATACTCACTCAGAATCTTCGATCTATCAATCGTATCAAGCGCAGACGTCACATCGCTGAAATGAAGGTGTTTTTTACGCATACGATTGATCTGCTGCCTGGTAACATGAGTGACTTTGTGTATGAACGTTGTGCTATCGCCACGGGCTAGATGAAATTGAATCTCGTCTCTAAGGTCCTGGGTAAGAGCTTGAGGCATGGTAGGTAGGATTCAGGATTGCCCCCGTGTGAGGCTGAGGTTTGTATAGCTTCAAAAATGAAGCTTTGGGGTGTTTTGGGGGTGTGGGGATGATATCTAGGTATTTGCTCTATTTGCACCAAATTTGAGGCTGATTTGTGTGTTTTCCCCGCCAAATTCGCTAAAACCCGAAAACTGAACCAGACTTTTGCATACAACGATACCTTTAGATATACAGCACACTCCCACGACTTCGTAGCAACTCCGGAGTCTCTCCTTAACTAATTACCATAATAAGGTAAGACAAAGGGCAACATAGGTAGGTCGGCATAGAAGACTAATATCAGTAGTATTTGAATTTCTCATCCTTTCCCCTGTGTAAGTTAATCCCTTTTAGTATTGCTACAGCAGATACATCAGAGAGCTTTAGCTACTACGTATCTGAGAAAGCTAATAAAGCGCAAATAAATTTTATGCGCCAGCACTACAGAAGCCAAACGCCTGCAGATATCCCCAAGCCTCCCTGGTGACGGATGTTAGTCCAGTTACTTCACCCATCAAAGCCGGGATTGGACATCACCAGCCGATGTCGGCAATGCCCCTTGTTTGTATTGGACCCAGGCCCTCTCTGCTTCTCCATAAGCATCATAACCAAAGAGCCACGGTTGGAAAACCGGATCAGCCCAGCGGTTCGGGAATTGCTCAAACGGCTTCTGACGAAGTTGACG
>JAABUL010004832.1_pt1 | contig 17505 bp, 16 predicted proteins | sample 5559151 | NCBI WGS metagenome assembly JAABUL01 (sample SAMN10711876, study PRJNA513368) | rock metagenome | isolation source: Antarctica rocks | place: Antarctica: Victoria Land, Pudding Butte sud | reverse complement strand
AAATGAGCCATTCAGGGCACCGGCGAAGAATGTTGAATGGTATGCGAGAAGATCTTTGGGCAGATTCCAAACCCCCAACTTCGAAGAAGAATTGCCGACCTCGACGCGTATTGATATACTGTCCTTGAGTCTGTCGTCTAATCAAAAAGTTGTTGCGGAATAAAAAACGTAGGATTAGACAAGAAGTCTCACTAAGAGGCCGATAATAGAAACAAACTTACAGATCCAAGCCTGCCTGACTTCGAATACCATCAGTAAGTGGAGGAAGTTTGACCGGAGCCATGGCTGTTTTGACGCCGATGCTTGAAGAACGTTGAAGTCACTGTGAGAAATACTGAATCTTCAATGCAGCGAATGAATGAACGTGATCCGACGGAAATCGAGGCTAAGTTGAGAGGTTTCTTGAGCACTTCCAGACACAATTGATATTTCGTCAGAAAGTTGGGGAAACTCGATTTTCGATTTTCTCATGTTGGGAAGACTTATGTTGACTTCAACGAACTGGATTTACAAGCGAAAGAGCATGAAGACTTATCATACAGCATACTACACTAAGTTGGCAATAGTTATGTTGTACCACAAAGTCGTTTCGAATCAAGTTGGTTAAGGGAGATGAAGGAAGTATCAAAAACGTTGGTGGGCACGATATCAACAGCATGGGATACTACGTGCTGGGCCATACTGTTCTCGAAACGCCAGTGTAAGCTTCTGGGAATTATGTTAGATTATTTAAGTATACCATGCATGCACTTATCAGTAAGTCTCACTGCTACATATGAAAAAGTAGTGTTGTATGGCTTCGCCGAGAAGGAAAGCTGGTTCTATAAAGCGTGCAACAGCAAGAATCCAAGCCTGACACTCGACAACCGATACAAAGTTCTCTTTGCTAATCATACCTTTTGCTCGATGTAAAGCCGTTAGATATATCTTAAAAGAAAATAAAAGCTGGGTCTTGCTCTGAAACCTTGACGCCTTCGAGTGTGCTTCTTTAAAAACTCTATTCAGGGCGTCGGCAAAAACAGAAGAATGGTGCGTGAGCAATTATCTCGGAGCATTGGGATTCATCATATTGCTCGGCTGACCAACCTCGACACTTGTGGCCCGAGATCTTATTTGCGGCTATTCTCGAGTGCGAACCGTCGATTTGGAAATATGGCGAGACCAGGCAGAACTTCTAGATCCATGCCGGCTTCACTCTGACCGCCATCAACAGCAACTGGAGAAGCTTCCGAGGTCATCACGTTGTTGTGTCTGGTAGCCGTGACGCGTTAGTGTGAACAAAAGTGACAGACTAGCATTCGAAGGATATTCTCTCCTCGTCGAAGGTATGTCCAATCTATTCATGAGTTTGTGATCGTAAGGGGTGAAACAGTGAGGTCACAGGAAAATGTGGTTACAGGAAAATGTGGTTCATTAGTCATGAGGTGACGGAACAGGATTCCTGAAGCTTCAAAGTATCGTTAGACTGTCAGCAATCTCACCCTCTTAGCGGTCACTCAATCTTCGAATCTCGGCAGTGCTTCACTCCTCTTTTTGTTAACTCCAGCAAACTTGATGCTTGGTGACACTAGATTCCAATTATGTTGCACGAGTGAGAGGATGAAACTCGGCTGCGCATACTTCCATGAAATTAAGCTGATATGACACTTGAGCTAATAGAAACAAAGGCTAATACGCATAATTCGACAGTCGCCCATAGCCTAACGCAGAGGAAGTTCGACCACTAAAAGATGTAGTTCGACCTCTGTGCCTTGATGTGGGGGAAGTTGAACGCTGCACAGATCTATTCAGACTTCCCCCCCTCGACGTGGGGGAAATCGAACGCTGCCAAGATCTATCCCTAGTTCCTCGGCTAGACGCAGAGGAACTTCGACGTTGCATAGATCTGGCCATCCTGGGGTCGAAGACTTCCATGTAGACATCTGGTTGAGCTCTAGGGCTTGTGGGATAATCAGAACCTAGACGTTTCATAGCTCTCATCAGGTCAACGCCCCAGCCGTCCAGCTCCATCAGATCCTTCATATCCGAATCCTTAAAGTTGTGGCAGGCGTCAATACGAGCAGCCCACAGGAACTCATCCAGCGCCCAATTACGGAGCTTCGACCCTTCCGGACTGTTTTTGTAAGCGAATTGTATGGTGGATGGTTTGAGATATGCGCGATCTTTGCCGTGGTATTCAATCATCTCGAGCAAGGCCTTGTCTGAGAATGCCGAACATTCCAACTTCTTGGCAAGCATCCATGCCTGGGCCAGAGGAAGGGTATCTGGATCGTGTTCAACATTTCCAGTATACAACCAGCGGATGAATGAACTAAAAGCTTTCGGGTCATCATCTGGCAGATTCATGGTCTCGGAATTGGCTTCAGCAGATGAGCCATTCAGGGCACTAGCGAAGAAGAGAGAATGATGGGTAAGAAGCTCTTTAGGAAGAGCCCAACACTTCACATTTGTGCCGTTGCCCACGCTTATAACGATTGATTTTCCGCCTTGAAGTCTGATTAGTTGTCAGCCACGGTCTTCGGAGCTTTGACAGAGAAGTATAGAAAATGTGTCACCTAGGACTTACAAATCTAGACCAGCTGCGCTCTTAACCCCGTCAATTATACGTGCACTATACTTCGGTGGATCCATGCTGATCTGTTGAGACCTGTGCTAGGGACTGCAGACTAACAAGAGGGCCTAGATGGTTTTTGGGAGATGAGGTTGGTGTTGGAAGAGAATTGCAAAAAAGTTCAAAGGCGGGAGCCTGACATCTTTTGTAGGCGATGATAATTCGTGAGTAAGAACCAAAGAATGGTGATGAAAAACTTGATGACTCTGAGAGTAGTCTATTGCATTGGTGGAATGCGGGTGGGATGTGAAAGATGAGGGAATTAGGATCAGTACAATGACTTGTCCCAGGCAGGCCCGACAGTCATATGCAGAAGCGAGTGGAGACCCTGTAAGCAAAGGGCATGAAACCCTGTTATGCATCACCTAGAACCAATCCGTTCAACCCACATAAATTGGGCCTTGAATGTGTATAGATTCTAGGCTTCTATGTGCAAGATCCTTCCAATAAGCGATCTTGAGTAGACGTGATAGCTTAACCCTATTGATTTGTTGAGATTCTCATTTCCTAGCCTGCGCGCACCAATTGAGCCAGTCGAGGAGGAATGAGATCTTGACCTTGCACTGCGGATCGAATAATAATCGTTCTTGAATGCTAGCATATGCTGCCACGACCTGACGTAGGTTTTCTCTGTCCTGAGCAGCCAAGATCCTTACAAGAAGCAAGCTCGCCTGACTGCAAGCATTTGTAAAGGCATTAGACCCCTCTTTCACGGCCTCGTTATGGACTGAGTGAAGCAAATCGAGTATTGCATCCTTATCTTTAACATCCGGCACATGCTTGCCCTTGCAGAACCGAGTGTAGTCCTTCATTAAGTCACATGCCTTGCTGGATACTAATTTACTCGTAGTAGTTCGTATAACCCTAAGCAGAGATAAGAGAATATCCAAAGCAAGGGCGCTGGCATGCCGTTGTTTGATTAATATCTCAAGAAGTTCTAGCACACGGCACTTGAAGTTGATGATCGTTTCTTTGGCATCCTTATTCTGGGACTTCTTGCTGGTGATCCTTTTTCTCTCCTTGAAGATCTCCACCAGTTGCGCGTCTACTGCAGCCATCTGCTCGTCGTTCATATCCTCATCTGTCGAATCACCACTATCATTGGAAGCACGATCTTCGGCCAAAGGTTTCGTTCTTAACGCCTGGGCAAGCTTGGCGTTGAATGCGGCTAACTCATCATCTGAAACACCATTGTCATCATTTTCCTCCCCAGAGGCATCTTTAGAGGACCCTTCTGCGTCAGCCAGATCAGAGCCGGCTTCATCCTCAATTTGCAACTGGGTAATACTAGCATCTGCCAATTGAATTTCCTCTAAATCCGAAGGTTCTACAGCGTCTTCGTCGTCGTCGTCTCGGTCAAATATCTCACCCTGACCAGAGACACTTTCTTTTGTTTCTAGAACCTGTAACAGTCAGCCAGGCACGTATGCCATGAACAGATGCCCACCTTGATCATGGCTTGTAATCCAAGTCTATTTACGTCCGAAGCACAGGCCGACAAGACTTGCTGGGCCAGACGCCGAAACATCATCGATGATTTGGCTACAAAGCTGAGTAGAATCTCAACTAAGACCTCCGAACCTCCTTGTTCGCCTTTCCTCCTGTGCTTGACCAGAGAATCGTAGCAGTCTTTCAGTTCATCTAATACGTTCACAGCGTCTGCGTCTCCATTATATACTTGTATAATGGTCAAGGAGTACAAGAGCTTGAAGGCCCGAAGTACTTGCTTCTTATCAGGCTGCGCTTCCTTCTCCTTGGACTTGATTTTTTCTAATATTTTCCATGCTCTGCGGATACTATGCTCCACATTCCGTTCTGCATCAAGGATTGATTTGTAATGGTGATCATTCTCCTCCAAACGACGAATGTCTTTCACTAAAGTATACGTGAAGCGTGAGGGATCCGCAGATTTATTGATGAGGTGAGTCAGGCAAGAAGAGATCCTGGACCTGAACATATCTCGTGATGCACTTGAAATTGGTGGGTTGGGTTTGTGTTCCGGAAATTTGGCGCCTCCCTCGCTGGTAAAATATGCAAACTCTGCAAACATTGCTAGAATCGAGCTCGATCCAGCCAAGTGACGCAAAGTCCCTAAGTCGTCTTCGTTAGCACCGGTCTGCTTTGACCGTACAACAAGTACCAAGTGGTCGGCCAGAATTTGTCTTGCTGCTGCTGTGGCCTTTTCATCTACCGCGCCAGGGCTCAAGATCAATCGACGAAATATTGACAGCAACTGCGCCAGATCCGACTCATTTACCAGAGAGAGAACCTTTTCGACCGTCTTCGTTCTCGTAGATTGATCAAAATTTATCCTCCCTTGTGGGGGCTGTAGTAGGCCTTTGATTATTGTCACGACTGTAGAAGGTTGAGTTTGGGCTCTCTTGAAAATGGCTTTTGTAGCAGTCTCGGCAATGCGATTGAGGTAACGCTCTGGAGAAGCAAGCTGGTTCATGAGGCAACGCATTAGATTCTGACTGAATAAAGCGGGAAGTAGAGGCTCAGGGGCGTTGTGCAACATTCGCTGAAAAAGTAGGAAGCCCCAATACTTTCGTTCATCGGATGATGAGCTAGCAAAAAGACTGTCTTGTTTCTTTAGTTTACAGAAGGTTTGCAACAGCGATCGGGGCCTACCCACTATCAACACACTCTGACCAAAAACTCCCAAAGTTCTGACGCTTCGTGGGCCTTGAGTATCCAGTCTGCTCTGCTGTGAGAAGTTGTGAGAGGACCACATCCCATACAAAATGTAATTTCGATGTCCAATGGCCTTTCTGCGAGGCTTTGCTAGTAGTACCAGCTTGATCGAGATCGCTAATGGAAACCTCTTTCAAAATCTTTGCAATTCTCGTCTTCTCCTTTCCGTCCAAGGGATCATCGTTGTGCCACATCCCTGCTGGTAAGATGACACCTGGGATCTCAGAATGTACTTTTAACCAGATTGCCACTCCTTCGGGCGTCTTTGCAAGGCTACTTTCCTGAAGTTTATCGATGATTAACTGGGCGTATTTGGCATCACTCCCTTTCGAGCCCAAGTCCTGCACCGCCCCATATAATATCCAACCGCATTCCTCTCGTAGACTTGACTTCTTTCTAGCTAAGTCCAACACGATCTCGAGAATTTGCGACCATGGTTCAATTGCAAGAGTTGGCTCGAACAAAACACCCGACTTGACGAGCGCTTTTGCACCGAAAAGCCGTCCAAGTTGGTGGTCTCTCACCTCCTGTGCAAAAATTTGAGTCAACCTTGCAACCCTTCTTGATAGTTGAGTTACATACCTCGCCAGATACATTTCCTGGGCTGTGGGTCTGTTCTTTTAGCGTCTCAATCAATTCCGATATTCTCTGATTACCAGGCAAAATTACGGAAGTAGGGTCATATAGTTGAGTTAATAGTTCTGTGAGCGCTATCGAAAAGCCCAGTCTTGCTGCCTTCCGGCCACTACACAGTCCCCTCACCAGCCTTCTAATGATCTCAGTGACATCTTGGGCTGTTGGACTCGCCTCAGGTGAAACTCTTAGTAGCAAAGCCTGGGCCGCTTTAATCCTGATTTCATCATCTATGTTTGCAAGATCCTCATATATTTCTACCAGTTGAGTATCGACAGTTACTTGTTCTCTTCGCCGTTTGTTAGCCATGACGTTGAGTTGATTGATGTCGTCCACGCAAATCAGTTCTGCAATATGCCAATTAAGAACATCGTGTTCTACAACAGAGACGATCCTCCCCAAACATATTCAATCTTGGTTCTTGAGACGGGTACTTTGGAAAATCTAAGCGAGCTTGAGCTTCTCGGGCCGAAAATCACGAGACTTCGTGTCCCGAACGCGATCCCTGTTTGTTTACAACAAGGAACCCACGCACGGCAAAGCAGAACTCTCTGCGCTTCCATGTCTCAATATCCTTCACCTTGGCTTATCAGTTGCTGCCAAGTGCCAACTCGATACTCATGAGTCTCAATTTGGCACTTTCGCTGTCTGTATGCTATTCTTCAGAAACTTGTATTCTCGTTTCGAGAATTTTGCTCCAAACATTGCAGTCATCAAAAGCAAACGTGCCCCTCAGACACATCAACCGCTATGTAAAAGACATGCGGAATATTGATAATGTGGCTACCTGTGACAACGAACACCTTACCAAATCCAGGCTTGATCCGAAATCTGGACAAGCACTACTGTTTCGGTCGGCCCTGCTGGGCTGGACAGTAGTCTGGACTGTACAAGACCGTGGGCGCCAGCACAACCGAATCAGATCGATCGGACACGCTGGCGCGTAAGTATCCTGGCAACAGGACCTGTTGATCGCAAGGATCGTATCAAGTAAGTAATGATATGCCCGGATGGGGCTGAAAGTAGCGACTCTAAACACCACACCAATGACACCATTCCATTTTGGGAGTAAATAGACGGCAATTGCGTGACCACACGTGATACGAGGCACAGGATGACGGTATAGGCTGGGCGCTAAGGAGTGGTGAGTTGGCATCGTTGGCTTTGTAAATTGGTGACACAGCCCTGGCGGAGCTGAGTACTGTAGCAGATAAAGGCCCTAGAGAGATGTCAGCAATAAAGAAGTTGGCAAATCGACTTTAGACTCCTAATCAGGAATCCTGCCTGGATATGACAATCGCAGGCCGGTAAGGAAAAGGACCAGTAGTACGACCGAAGAACACAATGATATTGTTGGAAATTCCAGATAGCGGATAGGCCGACTGTTGATATCAGATTGACCCGCAAGTTTTCCGCAAAGCCACGACGACCTTCCGTCATAGATACAGTAGAGTATCTCGGGTCACCAAAGCAGAAGATCTCGTGAAACACATCCAATAAGCTCGTAGGAAAAGTTGAATTCGTTTGTGCATCGTCCTAAATCAGAACCCTAACCGCCTAGGGAGCCGCCATACTGTAAGGTAGTACTGTGTAAATTGCAACCACGCGCTTTGCTTTCATTAACCAAGTCATATGCATGCAGGAGAGCAGGCTGAACTGCAAATTAATTGGTAGAATTTGTAATTAGTTTATGCACGAACCGCTGTCTTGCAGGTGAGGTACCTGAAGTTTACTAGTAGTTGCTACAGTACTAAGGTACCTCATGATCTCCATCCATCCCACCATCGTTGCTTCGTCAACAAGGCCACTCAACCTTCACCCGAGCTGGGCCGTCTCAATCGCTTTTGCACCTTCACGAGCTTGTTCCTTCTCTCCTCCTCTTTATCTCCTTATTACTACATCCTATCTCGACGGTCTCTCCTCCCCCGTCGGTTCGTAAGTCGCCCGTTCGGCCTAGGACAAGTCACATCCTTCGAACGACGACTTACGAGCAGCTCCCAATGGTTCAGCACAGCCGGTAAAACCGACTTCGACATTGTTCATCCATCAATTCGACAATGTATTATGTATAATAGCTTACGAACACGCCCACCACTCTATCAAGTAACCGTATCTTTTACGAGAACTTGACCTAGTCCCAGACCCAACTACGCACGGAACCAGCGATTGCCATTGAACACTCATCAATTGGGCCCCTCTACCTAAGACACCATTAAGCAACTGCTTACTGAAGACGTATACCACGCTGAACACGTTGACGACATACGCCATACGCTCGGAATGGAACGTTCTTCGCCCTTGGCTGCCATGCAGCCCCCTTCATTCCCGTTCGGACAATGGGGTTGCCGAGCCGATGCGAGTTCATACTCCAACTATGGTGGACAATATGGAGGAGGAAAGGCAGCATTTGGCCCAAGCAGCTTCAATTTTAAGGATCTCAGCATGTCCAGAGCCCCGTCGGACTATTTCAGTCTGAAGCCTGTCCGGGGGTCGTCACCAACCGCCAGCCTCGCGGCAGACCTATCTCAAAATTTCCACATTGATCAAAGGTATACTACTCCATTCTACGGAACTCACGATGATGCTCACAGTTGGCAGTCCGCAGTTGCCGACTCCTCGACGATCATTATTCTCGACGAACCTCTTTGCTTCAATCAATGGAAGGGGTATGATAGCCTTGCTACATGGTGTGGGCGGACGCTCACTTTTGAATAGAAAACGCGACAACCCCCCCACTACCCTCGTCTTCGCCCGGTCCTTACAACGAGTCAATGGAAATATCCCCCCTACCCCATAAGGTACCCTACGCGGTGGTAACCCGACTACGAGTCCAATCACCGACGCCAGAGGAAATGCCTGTCGACGTAATTACCCCAAACGCTCTTAGTGAGATGGAAGAAGCCCCTCCGGAAGTCCTGAAACAGCCTATTTTCTTCGAGTGAGTTGCTCCAGATTCGTTCATTGCCGAAATCTAACATGTCATAGACGAAGAAGGTCTACTTTACTGAGACCCTCTTTGGCTCGTAGTAAAGGCCACACTACCAGCTCCGTTTCTTTGAGCTCTGCAAGGGCTGAGAGCCAGCATCCGCCATTCAGATTTGGAAATGGACTTCCAAATCCACCACCGTCACTCATGTCGACTGACGAATGTTTTGCTTCTTCGCCACCACAGGAGAGAAGACCTCAGTCCGCCAATTCTCCATTACTTTCTGTCATGGGCCCTCCAAGGCTGAAACAACCCTTCCCGGGTCTGAATGGTCATACACGAAATTCTGGCTCTCCTATCATAGGTCATGTTCGGAAACCCTCGGGGCCAACGCAGCGGCCAAGAAAACAATTTCGTCGCTCTCTCAGCATGTTTGAGCATCCAGCAGATATGATGAAAGAGGAAAGGAACAGCTTCAGCGCTACAGCAACACTGGAAGCCATCATGGATATCGATGACATTCCTCAATTACACCTACCCCACTTCGTTTCGGATGAGGAGAGCCTTCCACGTATTACCAAGGAAACCGTAATCGAGGTCCTGGATGGCAAATATGGACATTGCTATCATGAGGCCATCGTGGTAGATTGTCGATTCGAATACGAATATAACGGTGGACATATTGATGGGGCTGTTAACGTGAATAGCAAGGAAGAACTGGGCAAAAGATTGTTTGATACGCCTTTGTCCGACAAAACGCTGCTTATTTTCCATTGCGAGTATTCGGCACATCGAGCGCCTCTTATGTAGGTGTTGCTGTTCTTATTGACTTGGAAATACTAATGACATTCTTAGGGCCAAGTTTCTCCGTCACAAGGACCGCGCTGAAAATGCTCATCGTTACCCCAAACTGTCATACCCCGAAGTGTACATTCTGGATGGAGGCTACAGCTCATTCTTCATGGATCATAGATTGAGATGCTTTCCCCAAAGTTACGTGGAAATGGATGCCAAGGAGCATGTGACTGCCTGCGAGCGTGGACTTGGCCGTATGAAGCAACAGCGCGCTAAGCTCAGTCGTGCACAGACCTTCGCGTTTGGCCAGCATAACCAGCCTATGGATGATAGTCCTACTGCTCCCAATCGGCAGTATAGTTCTCTCATCACGGGGATGGATATCTCTATTGTTCAGCCTCTCGACTCTGTGCAGCGATTGCTCTCTGGGCGTATGGCGTCGTACTAATACTGCAATTATACCGCTTGCACTTCGTTGCACTGGACGGTAGCATACTTTGCGATCCTCTATGGTCCCAAGGACTTGTCTCGGCGCTTCTCAAGGCCTATCTCGGCCAGTATCGCATTGCATGCACTGGAGTTCACAGTGCCTTTGGTCAAGTTTGACCACAACTTCCTTTAACCATCAGGACCTCTTGATCGTTCACCAACATCTCGTAATCTACCTCGAGAGGCTGTATTATTTGAAACCTTGAGCCTAAGAGCTCCAGGTCTTTGTCACATGTACTCTGGCCCTGGTGGCTTGCCATATGCGGATCTGTCAAATCGCCTCATAATGTTAGGCTTGGAGCTGATGGAAATCCTATCACTCTCTATCGATTTCGCCACGACGATCATTAGCACGCATTGTTGAAACTGTTCTATCAATTCGAATTCTGCACTACGGATATCGTCTTGACGACCATCCTGCGGTAGGCTTTCACGTTCGGCTTCCATTCAGCGACGTCGTCAATCATCACATTCACAACCCAACAGAGGGAAATTTTGTGAGAACTTGCAATTGGTTTAAAGCAGTTCCCGTGCGAGCTTTCAAATATCCTAGAATGCGGCGGCTTTCTCGTGAAAATGGCTAAGTTCTGGCCAGATGGCTAGGCTGCTATACATGCCGATTGTTTTACCATGGAAGACTACTTAACAGAGGAAAGAATCATACACAGGGGAACAAGAAAGGCCAAGGGTGGCCGAAATCTCCATGGCTGTGGCAGTATCTAGGAGTGCTAAGCTAACTCTGTAATCCTAGCACAATCAAAGTTTATTATCAGTAACCTTGTTTATGAAATAGTGATTCAGGCTTGTGATGACTTGATGCAAGTTTTTGAAGTCTTCGAACCTCATCCCTAGGTAGGTACCTGTGTTAGCTCTTAGGGTTTAGGGCACGGAAATAGGTAAGCGAGCCGTAAAGTCCTGAAGTACCTCATGTCTGGTATACATGGATCTACCCACCAAAAACTGGCATCATGCATACGTTTTCGATCTAATGGGCAATTTCGAGGTATTGAAATGGATATCGATGACATTCTGGCCGAAGTGGACGGCGATGCAGTCCCTCTCGACACCCGCGATCTGCAGGAGCTTTCGCGCGCCTGGGTCACCGAAAGGAGCGCCCCAGAGATTCTACCCTGGCCGGCAGGTTTGATGTATCGCGTCTTGAAGAGGATAGGTCAGCAGGTAGGCTTTCTGTTACAATGTCCTTGTATTCAAGGGACGAGCTTACTCAAAGGGTTGCGAAAGATTGAATTGGTAGAGGAGCAAACTGGCAATGTCGATCCTAAGGCGAATTTCCGTCTTATCATCATACAAACAGAACTCGAGAGATTTAAATTCCTCGTACGGTCGTATTTGCGGGCAAGGATTGCAAAAGTGACCCCCACCATCCATTTTCCATGAGCGTTCAACCAACAGCTCTTCAGATTGACAAATACGCCCTCTACATTCTTACCAACCCTGCCCAAAAATCCCGTCTGTCACCGTCCGAAATCCAGTACGCTACCACGCACCAATCTCTCCTTCACGCTCATTACCATTCTTCTTTCCTCTCCCAATTCCCCAACTCCTTGCAGAGATTGGACGACACGGCTGGAGGAATCAGTATGATTGAGCAGCCGGATGTGGATAAGGCGGTATTTATAAGGGCTTTACGGGATGTGGATACGCCGATTGTTGTGGAGGGCACAGATATGGCTTTTGAGATGAGGAGGAGGGATGTATACGTGGTAAGGTGGAGTGCGGTCAGGGAGTTGGTGATGGGTGGGGATGCGGAGCTCATATAAAAGATGGTGGGTATAAAGCTACAACTGCATTCTTTGGTGCAAAGAAGAGCGCCAGAACAGCTACCTACGGTTCTCGAGAGTTGCGGTACGAATCACCCACCGTTGAAAATCCATGGCAAATGGTCTATGCCATTTTGACCTCTAAAGCTCTAGCCAAGGGGTGCTTTCACACTTAGCGAGCTGGGGCGTCAGCTCAGCTCTTTGCAACTCGGATTGCTTGCTTCCGAGATTCACTCCAGCGCCACGCTATGTAAGTGGTTTGGTGCGTTCCATAACAATTAATGCATATTGAACATTACTGACAATTCTTAGGGTTTAATCTACTAGAAATTTCGAGGCCTAAGTGGAATGATTGAGACCGTTAAATGCCTTAGTTGCTCTAAGCCGTGGGTGTATGGGTCCATGGAGGCACTTGATAGCGGTCTGGGACAGAATGCTGCAAAATGACATCCTATGGCATTAAAGTATGGTTGGCGGTTCACTTAAAACGCGTTTCTGGATATTCATATCTGTATATTGGATACCGTATAGAAGGATGCACAGCGAAACACGAACCCAGAATGGCCATCTCTTCTCCTCTTTTCGATCTTGGGGCAATCAAGCGCCCCCCTGGGTGCTTCAAAAGAGGTCTTGTTCTTTAGCTTAACCCATGTCCTCTGGCCCAACACAGGGTATCGTACAGTTCCTAGTTACCATCATGCTCTTGGGATCGACTGCGAGGTATGCAAACAACGAGATCGTGGTTCCACAGTCCTTTGAGTGTTTTGAAGCTAGCATGGGTATCATCATCATCGACCACCAATGATAATGATACCGTCCAACACCTACCTTTTCCCCAAGACCGAAAACATCATCCACCAGCTGTATTAAGGCCCCACTGGTCTGGAAAGGAGACAAATAGAGCAACCCGAGATATAACCAGAGCCTTGCATTTCCAAAAACAAAACGAAAATTGAGACCAGAAAAAGACCAGAAAATACATCTGGGTGCACAAAAAGCACAAAAAGCTCGGATCGACCTTGTGGACGACCCTACGAAAACCCAGCTTGAATGAATTTTACTCTGTTACGTTGGCTAGCCGGTGTTAGTGGAGGCCGTATTCAAGTAGCCACATTTTATCCCACTACACCGAGTTCACAACGGGGAGAGTTGTGTTGTTTGTGGTATATAAACAACAGAAACAGAAGTATAAACATGGCAAAAGTCTACTACGACTGCTTGTACAGAGTACATTGGATGGCTACCTTACTGCTACTGAAGATATCGATTTTGAACCACGTCTTTTAAATATGAACGATTAATCAGACCAGTTTTAATCAGTGTATACGAGTACGGAGGGCATACTACTTTCAACAGCCCATCCACAAACAACTAAGGCAGCAACGGTAGCTCCTTTAGTAGCGTATCCTGTTTACATCCTCTCCCCCTTTCTTGCAACAGTGGTTCAGTCTTCCAAGTATATACAGTACATCATCGGTCCCGGACACGATGTGTAGACTGGGTGTTCGATTCAATCAACATACCGGGACAAGATCGTATGAGGCTACTAGTATCTCTGCAATTGGGGCTTACGGTGATTGGACACAAGGCTTTGTAAAAGCTACAGTCTATAGCTGCTGTTCGCGGAAGGTTTCATATCGGTCCTCTCGACGGTGTGAGAAGGATGTAGCAGTAACTTGAGGGCACAGTCGTGCCAGAGCAGCCGAAGGATCTCTCATTGGCAGGAATTGCAACTATGCCCTAAGCAGGAAATCCTTGGGGTAGGGCATTGCCGTGACTGTGGCATAACTCACGCTTCTCAGGCATGGATATTTCTGCGGTTGAGCCTCAATGGCCATCTCTCTCGATGAAAAGGAATCTGACTCTGCTCTTAGCGTTCACCGATAAATAGATAAATGTTGGGAACATCGCTTTGATCGAATCGACAACATACACTTGCGGCAGAGTAGTTTGAGAATCTTCAGTGGTAGCGCTTTATCCAGGTCTCAGCACATGGGAGCCCCATTAGTGTTTGCATGCATGGGCTGACTGCAGGCAAACCAAATGCAATGAGAACGCATATGGCAAACGAATGGACGTTGCTTTACTCCGAAGCACCGAAGGTCGGAACCGATGGGATTCTTGTCCAACCTTGCTAAGGGCAGATGTCGGCAATTGTTCTTGCCCTGGCATTTTAAGGTAAACAAACTAGGCCATATTTGGACATTGCCCTGTGTGCTCCCTTTGCATTTTCGTCCAATGCAATTCGTCAAGTCGTGCTTGATATTACAGTCGTAGTTCGGCACAATAATTGCTGACGATGCTTGTCGTCGGTCTGTAGTCGTTATTTTGAGCTACAGCAATGTGCCTATGATTGTCTTGGGGGACTGAATTTAGAGATGTCAGAATGACGAAGCCAGCGGAAGCAATAGGTAAACACCCTAGTCCGACTGAAGGGCCGCTAGTGAAACAGTCAGTGGAATTCTTGGCAATTCTTTTACTCCACCTTCTATCCAAATTGATTTCGCCTTTCACCTCGATTTGTGATCAATTTGCGTTAGATACATGAATAAAGCAAAACACACCGTAAAGGTATCTAACAGAGACGGCTGAGTACTTCGTACCGCCAACATTGACCCCCCCCCCCCCCAATTTAATCCAGAACATGGCTGCGCCAGCTCCAAGCCGTGCCCCCCCAGCCAATACTCAGGCTACTTCTTCCACAGCCGAGCAATCAGGCCCGCAGAGACCCACAGGTGCTTTGACTAATGTGCAATCCACCTCAGCTGCACTTCCCACAGCTCAAGGAGAACAGACTGCGTCCAGCAAGAGAAGGCGGAACCACCGAGGCGGAAAACACAAGAAAAACCGCAGGAAGTCTTTTGCCATTGCCGAAGATGAAAGCGGTGGGGTGGAGGCTTTGAGATCAAGCCGCGATCATCTCGATCCTTTGACGCCTGACCCCGCAAGGCCATCATTTTACAGATTGGGCCAGTCTGGTGGGAGAAATCTAAGCTCAACGAGCTTAGATAGTGAGGCATTGCTAGACCACAGGTAAGTTGAGATGCTGAATCTGCGGAAACGGCTCTCTATTTGGTCTAATCGTATCTGGCAGAGATCATCCACCCATGCGGGCAAGGCGAGATAGTAGGATCGGTCAGGGCCTTTTCGCAGCTCGACCAGGCAATACTAGCCATCACTCAGACTCGCCATTTCGCCCTTCATATTCGAACAATTTCGCCTCTAATGATGGTCAGAGCCGCAGGCCACGACCTAATCGCGCCCACGTTTCTTCTGGAGGTGAAAGCGAAGACGAGGCACCATCCAACGATCGCACACCATTACTGTCGTCGTCAAATCATGGTAGGAATACATCATCACAAGGTTCTCGGCGTAATCTGCTGGGAGGGCAAGATAGGCAGTATGGATCTCAGATTAGGCGCTCCTCCACGGCGACTTCATCATCAAGCAGGCGGCGGAGACTTATCCCAAATCGACAATCATCCACTCAAGGCCTACAGCATGGCCACGATGTCAACAATCCACCTTCGGTACCGAACAGCCCAAAGATTGGCCCCGATATGGGCTACGATGATGTTATGGTTACAGACTCCTTCGCACCTAGATCACCTGATACCCGGCGTGGAACTGCACCGCAAATACATGACCAAATCATCGATATTGATCAGCAAGTTGACGAAAACCAGCATTTGGGGAACTCGTCCTCCCCACCAACACCACGGAAAGAGTCCATGCTGCAAAGGCGGCGAACTATTGCTTTGCCTGCAGAAGAAGATGTATGCTTTCCTGTGGAGGGGATGTCCGAGATAGCGGAGGATGACTACACGGTGCATGAAGGAGGCAATGGCTCTGTAAGCGGGCAACGGAGAAGACGATTTAGGCAATGGCCAGATCTATCGGTGCTTGAAGAATGGAATCGAGAAGAAAAGGAGTCGCGGAGTGATGGCATTCGCGCGAAGAAAATCAGTGAACCGGTGCTTGTTGGGGGGAGACTAAGGCCGCAGAAGAATGGATGGCATCGAGCCGAAGAAGATGCTCCTTACAGATTTACCTACTTCAACGAAGAATTCCCGAGTACAATACACAGTCAAACGATATCCGAGCTTTTACAACCTGGTCAGAGCTTTAGAGAGCTCTTCATTCCTGATCCTCCGGAACTAAGCGAGGAATCAAGCGATGAAGACGACACGACAAGCCGCCAAGGTAATACGAATGATCGCTCAGAATTTAGTCCCAGTACCCAGTCAAGAGTAGGCACTCGGCATTCTTCGTTACTCGGCGAAATGCAAACCAGGTCTCCCGAGCAATCGGGAGAGGTTACGCCTGCAGCAAATGGTACGCAACCGAAGGAAAAGGCAAAGCGATATGGAGCACGCCCAACCTTTTGGCTTGATGTTTTGTCACCTACGGATACCGAAATGAGGGTCATCTCAAAGACTTTTGGCATTCATCCTCTGACTGCTGAGGACATCATGATGCAAGAAGCTCGAGAGAAGGTAGAGCTATTCAGAAACTACTATCTCGTCAACTACAGGACCTTCGAACAAGACATGGTTAGTGAGGACTTTCTCGAGCCGGTTAACATGTATGTTGTGGTGTTTCGCGAAGGAGTCATAAGCTTTCACTTCTCAATGACGCCACACCCAGCGAATGTGCGTCGGCGTATCCGTCAGCTGAAGGACTACTTAATTCTGAGCTCTGACTGGATCTCCTATGCCATTATTGACGATATTACCGACGCTTTTGCGCCATTGATCCAATCGGTCGAGGATGAAGTCGACGACATTGACGAAGCTATACTCCAGGCCCATTCTAATGACAGTAACTCTTCTGAGAATGAAAAAGCGAAGTCTACAAAAGATGGTGACAAGAAATCAGAAAATGGGCAACCCGCATCCGGAGGCGGCGACATGCTTCGCCGTGTTGGCGAAGGCCGGAAGAAAGTCATGGGTTTATATCGATTACTGGGCAATAAGGCGGACGTGATCAAGGGCTTTGCCAAGCGGTGCAATGATCACTGGGAAATTGCGCCCAGGAGCGAGATCGGGTTGTACTTGGGTGATATCCAAGACCATATCCTAACCATGACCAGCAATCTCAGCCATTATGAGACGTACGTCTTGTCTCTACTCATACCTGACGGATACTGATTCATGGATACAGACTCCTCTCCCGAGCTCACTCGAATTACCTGGCCCAAATCAATATCCGCATGAACGAGCGTCAAGAGCAAACGGCAGATGTGCTGGGTAAGCTCACCGTCCTGGGTACGATTGTGTTGCCAATGAACATTATCACTGGCATGTGGGGTATGAACGTGCTAGTTCCCGGACAGAATTCCCATAGTTTGATTTGGTTTTGGTCGAGTAAGTACTCTTGATTATTGGTCGCCACATGGTTGAGTGGTATTGTGGTTAATTCGATTGCTGACTATGTTTGCAGTTACCGCTGGGTTGTTCGCTTTTGGTGTTTCATGCTTCTTCATTGCCAAGAGGGTCTATGGGATTGTCTAGAAATGAGTCTGCTATATGGACCAATGCGTTCAAGCCCAATTGGAGTCAACTTGGAGTTTTGAA
>JAABUL010004831.1_pt1 | contig 17507 bp, 29 predicted proteins | sample 5559151 | NCBI WGS metagenome assembly JAABUL01 (sample SAMN10711876, study PRJNA513368) | rock metagenome | isolation source: Antarctica rocks | place: Antarctica: Victoria Land, Pudding Butte sud | reverse complement strand
TGCCCCTACCCCCCCCCCCCCCCCCCCCCCGGGTACGCCACCTGGTTCGCATTACAGAGCACGTTCAGCACACAAACATTTGCGCATGCGCTGTAGAACGTAGCGTGCTGTGCTGCCGCATGCACTCGTCCGACACCTGTGTTTGATAGTGAACATGCCGTCCAGTGTTGCCCCAGCAAACTCGGGCACATGTTTGTGTGACCAGGGCTGCCGCACAGGCGACGTCCTGAGCGCCTTTGTTGCTTCGCAAATGCCGCCTCTCCCACACATCCTGACCTGCCAGCAATGCACTCTACAGACTGCCACCAGCATCAGATGTTGCCAGCTCACCGAGTCGCGCAGCGTGCCCCACAGCGTCTTGAACTGCGCGATGAGCTTTGCGCAGAGCGGCTCATACTCCTTTGCGCTGACGAGGTCCCGCGTCCACGCGCGCTCAAGCTTCTCCGTGGTCTTCAGGATGGCGAACAGGTCTGCGAGCAGCAATCGTGCTTCCTTGAGACGTAGCATCTACCAGTCCCAGAGTACCTGTTTTTCAAAGACCTCCCCCTGCTGCGGGGCCACAACACAAACGCAGGTGCAGCACGTGCATTGCCATGGTACGTGCCATTGCCAAGTGCAGTTTTGCAGATCTTGGCGGGTAAAAGCAGTGGCAAACCTGCATACTGCTCGACGACCTCCCGCTCCTGCTTGCTGTTGTACAGCTTCACCCGCCCGGTGCGCTCATCGATGGCACTCATGCCGCCGCCGCGCCGCGGGCCAGCCGCCGAGCGCTGGAGCGCGGGATCTCGCAGCAATATTGCGGCAACGGGTGTGATGCTACCGTTTGTAACCCTCGTGACTCTGGCGCGAGTTATCACGAGACGCGTGCGCCGGGCAGGGTCATGTCTTTGCAGCTTAATCCAGGAGCACACTTCTCGCGCGAACCGACTCGGAAAGCTGCTTTGAATGTCGAGTAGGTTACTCAAGATGTCGACGTTTGCAGAAAGGAGGAGTCAACGTCTCAGTCAAGATGCCGAGAGGACAGTTACTGAGCAAAGCCCGTGGATACCTGGCCACTGTGCTGCGCTGAGGACTCTCACTGGTGTGATTCTGAATGTCTGCGAGAGGTTTGGGAAGCGAGAAATGCGTATGGAGTGCAAGTCCTCTGAGACGAGTGCATTCTGAAAGGCAGCAGTCCCCCAATCAATGATGCACTGACCCAGAAGGCGCCAGCCTACACCAGTTAGAAGGCCTCGAAAATGTGCACGCCCAGCAGCTAGATAAAAGCAGATGATGCGCAGGCACTTTGATGACGCACTCGCTCTTCTGCTGTGCTGGATATAAGAAGGCAGGCCAAGCTGGCCGCTGCAAATTAAAAGAGCTCGGAGTATATCTTCAGATCGGCGGCAGTCCGGGATCGGCAAACAAAACGGCTCAACAATGCGCTGCGGAACCCTGATTCAGAACGCCTGCGTGCCCAGCATCGTCTGCAGCGACTGCGCGACGTTGTGGCTGACCAGCTGGTTTGACGTTTCCGCCAGCCGCTTCTTCGCGTCCTTCTTGCCGACACGCCCCAGCGCCCGTTCCTCTGGCGACATCTCCTGCGCAGCACAGGAGTGGCGCCCTCAACACGTGAGACGCAGCCTCTAGGATAGCACCATGTCCACGAAGCATGTCCACGAGTGCATCCCAACCTACAACGCTGCCATGATGCTGGCATTCTGCAACAAGCAATCTGAACCAGGAAACACAAAGATGCAGGCAGGACGACATATGATGGTCGAGCCTGCCATATGGAAAAAGGTTTCAGGGTGTTTGCAGGCAAATCCCACCTGCTCTTTGCTGACTGACTCCTCGTACAGTGTGGAGAGGCTCTCGATCTCCTTCGTGGCGGATGCGTTCTGCCCGCTGTGGTCGGTGAAGCTCCTGCAGTATACACCTCTGGCGGCTTGGCATGTCTGCCGTGCAAGCTCAGACACAGCCATCACTCTGCAAGCCTGCCTGCCGACATATGAGAGTCATCTGCCCAGCACCATATGCTGAACCTCCGCCCAGTGCGCAGCTGACGCTGTTCCCAGGCAGGAACAGCGGGAGTCGAGTCCGATTCGCAGAGTAGCAAGTATCGCACCGCAGGGTGAGGCCCGACATCCAGGCCTTCTTCTGCAGGTTGAGCAGCATCTGCTCCTCCAGCTGGTTCTTCCTGTAGTTGATGCTGATGCTGTAGTAGTGCCGGTTCAGCCCATGTATGAGCGCCTGCGTGGGGGTTTATTTTTACGTCAAAGGTGGGCAACACCACAGCTCTGCTTGGAGGTTGGTTGGCTCCCCAAAACACTCACACCGACTGAGAAGCAGGCGAGGCGCAGGGCCACAGCCGGCATGTGCAGGACAGCAGCGTGCCAGCCTGAGCATCTGTGCTGCCAGCCTGTGGCGCGTGCCGCAGCAAAGAACAGCCAAGAAGTTTGTGCACAGCATGTGGACGCGAGGCCGGCGCACGAACCTGTATGGAGGGCTTTTCCAGGTGGCCCAGGTTGGAGGTGGTCTGCCGCGGCTCCTGCCCCAGCATCATCGTCTGCGGGTTGATGAGCCGGAAGGCGTCGATCACCACCTGCCAGGCAGAGAGACATACAGTTGTCAAGCGGTTTCAGCAGGAAGATGAGCATCTCGAGACCTGCAGCCGCGTCGTCCGCCTCTCGACTAGGCAACAGCCAAGTCAGACACTGAAACGGAGCTATATTAGCTACGTACGTCAATACGTTTCTTAAGTGATGTCCCCGGCAGTGATGCCTCTAGTCCCAGAAATGCAGCGGGTCCGCATCAAGAGCACCCACCCTTGCCAGCCAACTCGGGCGCAGTGCGGACGGCAGGAGCACCAGAACGGATGACTTCATCAGAGAACAGCAGCGTCAGCAGCGGCAACATGTATGTTTACGTTCATGCGTATCATTCGGTTGGTTTCTTGTTTGTAACATTTCGGCGACCCACCTTGCACATGACGGACTGCATGGGATCGATCACGATGGACACGGCGCGATGGCCAGCATCTTGAATTGTGAACTGCTTCGATGATGATTTCATTGCAAGTGACTGGCGACCCACCTTGCCCTTGACGGACTGAATGGGGTCGATGACGATGGACACGGCGCGCTGGTTCAGCGCCTCGAAGCTCTGCTGCGTGTTGATGTCCACGCCCGACAGCCAGCAGCCGAAGCCCGGGTGGCTATGGTACCAGCCCACGACCATCTCCGGCCTGCGGCCAGCCGTGCACCGGGTTTGGTACAGGTCTCGGCAGGCGAGACGATAGAAATGGCGTTGCCGGACTCAGTGGTCGTATTCCTGATCTTAGTTTGTGCCGCCCAGAGACTGCGCTTCTGCTGCGCGGCTCTGCTGCTCTGACGCCGGCCCAAAGCGCCAGGCAGCCGCGCACAACAGCTCAGGGTCCGACGCAATGGCTGGGTGTGGATACGTTTAGCGCCACGGCTACAATGGCGCCGTAAGACCGTCCACGACTGCAAGAACCTGCGGGAAGGCGGTTCACCTGCCGGTCTGCTTGAGCATGTCAAGCATTTTGGTCTGGAAGACCGGGTCGACTGCCTCGACGCTGACGCCGGTGCCGCTCTGCGGCATAGCGAATACGTCCACCACCTTCACCGTGAACTCGTCCACAAACTCGCCCAGCATGAGTCCCATGACCTCCATGGGCACGCCTGCGCGCCCTGAGTTGCCAAGACAAGAGCGTTTTGGTTTGCTCTCCCGCTTGCAACGCTCCAGCATCCTAAAAGAAAGCATTTCGGAAGGACCTCGCAATGTGGCTGGCATTAGGCAGGCAAAGATTAGCTATATCGTTCAGATATGCAGAAATCCTCACCGTGCTTCAGCATCTTCAGCAGCGCTAGTGACGAGATGTAGACCTGCTCCGATGTGTCCACCTGCGGTGCGTCGCCCGGCTGTGCACCACCCTGCCCACCACGCTGCATCATCCTCTGCGCCTGCATGGCGTCCATGGCTGCTGGACGGCTGTGACCCTCACGTTGCTATGCAGCAATTGGACCTTTCAACACCTGATGTCTCAACGCGTCAAGGACTCGTCGCAGCGCGCGCAGATTTGAGGTAGCGTTGCTCAGATGCTGGCGTGAGACTTGCGACAGTTGGGCAAGCTTGTGCTTTGCGCGAAAGTGGTGGCAATGTTGTCATGGAAGCGGAAGAAGCATCACCGATGATCCAACACTATTTCCCTGGAAGCACTTTGTAGCAAATTTTCAGCAGCAGCGATCGACTGCGAGCACAAGCAGGCGAAGCGGTGGCCAGGAGAATGACTGCCTTGCATGTGATCCTACCGCTCGTACTTGCATTCTCTCTTACTTCGAGACCGAGGACTGGTCAATGTAATGCTGTGTCGCCTCGGCGGCAGCGCATAGTGCCATTCGCAAGGAATGTCATTCGCAGCACTTACTCTGTTCACTGAGCCACTAGGCATCAATTTGAACACAGCGTCAACGATAGGATAAGGCAGGAAACACAGCTGCATACCATACCACGCCAGAATTGAAACATTGTCAGAGCCTCGACGGCTGCAGATCCTCCGAACGTGAGAGCTGGCGAAAGAAAGAATCACGCAAGGCAAATTTGCCAGCTGAAAGACGCTCGGAATTGCGGCAGCGGTCGACATATAGTTGTAGTATCCAGGCTTCAGTCGGCGCTGGCATTGGGCGCCCTGACACTTGCATCGTTCAGAGGCGGGAAGACCGGCCGCTTTCTGCGCGGGAAGACCGGCCGCTTGTTGCACGCCAACTTAAGGGGGTGTTGCGCGGCACCCTTACCGGCGACGGCTGCTCCTGATGGTCAGCTTAAGATCGACCGCCGACATCAGAGAGTCGCAGTCGGCGGCGGCGCGGTGACAGTCGGCAGCCGTTTGTACAGTGTGCTGACCGAGCCGTATTTCAATTCGCCGCGGGTGCCCCTGAGGTCAGCAAGCGGCATGGATTAGCAATGCCATGGTGGCCTGTCGATATCAGAAAGCTGTCAGAAGAAAAAATGTCATAGCCGAGGATACCGCGAAAAAGCCGAAGCGAAACAGGTGCAGGATGCCTACTCCTGGAAGGCGCCACGACTCACGTTGAATTACTCACAGTGCAGATCGAGTTGCACCTCTTGAGGGGCACATAGTCCTCGTCCTCAGACAGCTGCGCGGCTGCGGCGGCAACAATGGCGCTGGGACGCGCCGCGGGCGGCTGCCGCCGGCCGCCAGTGAACAGCCGCTTGCGCTTACGGCGCTGCTTGCGGGCTGCCTGCAGCGCCGACTGCGTCACGCTCGCCCCGGCGGCGCCGTCGGAGTCGTAGGCGCCGGCATCGCCGCTGCCGTAGCCGTCGTCCGTGAGCGTGGCGGCGCTCGAAGCGGGCGTTGCAGCCTGGCTGCCCGGCGCCAGTGCCAGGGAGGCCTGCGGCCGCTGCTGCTGCTGCTGCGGCTGCTGCCTGGCCGGCGGCAGCGCCGACGGTCGCTGCTTGGCCCGCGGGTCCCTGGCGGTCACCGCGGGCGGTGAAGGCGCCGCAAGCACGCTGCCCGGCCACCGGCCCGTCGGCCTGGCGGCCGTGCCGGCGGTGCCTGCCGCTGCGGTCGCCGCCCCTGCCAGCGGCGGGCGCCACCGCTGCTGCAGTGGCTGCGCGCGGTCCTCGTCCAGCGGGCGCAGGCCGAACAGCGGCGGACTGGCCGGCGGCGTCGGCGGCGCCGGCGGCAGCCGCCCGTTAGCGCGCGCCTCGGCCACCAGCTCCGCTGCGGCGGCCCACAGGGCCTCGGGATCCTCCGGCGCGGCGATGCTTGGCGGGTCCGGGCTGTCGCAGCAGCCCAGCTGCTGCGCCAGCTCCGCGGCGGCGGCGGCCGAGCCTACGCGCTGTGGAGACGATAGCTCGACGCAAACTTCGGCGTCGCCGGACGTCGCGTCTGGCGCGGCGGCGGCCGCGGTCGCGGCGCGGCCGGCGTCCCGCGCTGCGTCCGCGAGCAGCGCCGGCGTCAGCGGCCGGGAGACGTCCGACTCTGCTGCAACACCGCGCTCTGGCGTCTTGTCGGCAGCGGCGGCGGCGGCCGTTTGGCGGTGGCATGGCGGCAGCGGGCCGGCAGCGGCGGCGGTTGTGTTTAAAACCGGCCGCAGTGTCGGATTCACCGGCGCCGACAGCGCGGCGGCGCGCACTTCAGCAGGCGTCGCCCGCGCGGCGCTGGCTGCAGCGGGAGCTGAGGGGTGGCGCGACAGGTTTGGCGACAGCTGCTTCTGCAGGTCCTGCGTGACAGGATGATTGCGAGTCAATGCCAAGTCCGCAACGTTGGCTCACACAATCGTTCACAGACTCTTGGCGGAGCAGCGGTCTGCACATCGAGATGTCGACTCCTTGACAGCTTAGTCACTCTGACTGATGCGTCATCGGCACTACACAACACAATAACACAGGTGCCCGGGCATGAGGCTGGTGATGTTGCTAGAGCAGCTGTCGTAACGCTGTTTCGCACTGCCTCGCATTGACTTATCAAGTCAGATGGGTTTACAAGTACGAAGGGATTGATAAGGAGCAAGTGAGAAGTACAGGGCACCTGCTTGGCCGTCTGCTTGCGAGGCGGAGTCCTGCAAGCACCATCTGATGGACCGAGAACGAGGGTAAGAACAGCACCTGCTTGGCCTTCTGCTGGGAAGCAGAGTCCAGGAAGGACGCGGACAGCGTGCGGCCGTCCGCCGTCGGCCAGCCGTTTGCAAAGCGGTGCGGCACAGCTGCGCCATTGCGCAGCGGGAGGGAAGCTCCCCTTTTCTGCATGAAGGCCGCCGCAAAGCTGGAGGCCATGGGCGCCGGCGCCGGCCCGGACTGCAATTGGAGGCCCAAACAGCATGAGCCATGATTGCCGATGGCAAGTTGCAACTCTGGTGCATTGCAGGTAACCCTTGACGATAGCAACTGTTTAATGCCGAGCAAAGGTGACTCACCAAAAGGAAACGAAGCGAGCTGTAAACGATGGCAGTCATAAAAAGGCGGCACATGGGATGAGAGGAGGGCGAAGGTCAGAACATCTGGGCTGAAGCTCACCGAGACGGCGGCACGAACGCCGGCGGCGATGACACGGGACCTTGCCTGTGCTTCTAGACCTGCCATGCGCTCTGCCGCGGCATTCTTTGCGGCTGCTGCCGCGGCACCAGGCTGCCCTGAGCCTGCGGCTGGGCCTGCGGCCGGCGAGGCCGCCCGCTCCGATGGCCAGGCGGCTGCAGGCTGGGACGACTCCCGCAGCATCGCCGCAGCCGCTGAGATCATCGCCTCCTCTGCACTGGCAGTTTCGGCGGCGGGCGCCTCGCCGGCCGTGGCGCGACCGCCCGCTGCCGCATCCGCCTCCTCATCAGGCTGCTGCTGCTGAGGCTGAGTCTGCTTCTCCGCCGCGGGCGTCGGCTGGCGCGGCGGCAGCCGCGGCGTGTGCAGCGGCGGGCGCGGGGCCGCCTTTGCCTGCTGCGGGGCGGCGGCCGCGGCCGAGCGACTGGTGCCGAGCGCCGCCGGGCTGGGGCTTGCGGAACGCAGTGGACTGGGGCTGAGGGAACTTGCTGCGCGCCCAGTGGCGGCAACGCCATGCCTCGCGCCCGCCGGCTTGGGCGAGGCGGTGCCGGCCGATGCGGCAGCCGCCGCCGCCGCCGCCGCGAGCGTCGCCGGCCGCGGCTGCCCTGGGATGACATCCACAGGCGCGCGCTCCTCCTCGGCCGCCGCAACGCCATGCGAGGCACTCGGCACGCGGTCGCTGCGACGGAGGCGGAAACAGCGTCAGGCGGGGTGGGTCCCACTGCACAGTGCGTGCAGACAACACCCAACCGTGCACTCGGTGACCCTGCGGCCGCCAGGGATGCGAAGGAATCGCGAAGGCATCACCCTGACTAAGCATAACGATATTTGTTCTGCAGCCGCCAGTCAGGCCTGACAATGTGTCTGCGCAGGGCGGGGGCGACTGCATGGAGACCTCGTCCGAGGTTGCGCGGTGGAGCGACAACTTCGTCGCTTCGAGCTGGGCAGCAAATACAAGTCATGACGGCAAGGATAACTTGATCGAGGCGGCGCTACAAGGTGGCCCCAAAGGCCAGCCAAGGGGCCACGGCCAGGGGCCGCACGTGAGGCGCCGCCATCGGACTCTGCATGTGCGTGTGCTCCAGGGGTCCCGCAAGGGGGTGGGACGACAGGGCAGCTGCCCGCCAGCCCAGCTCACGGAGAGCCCCAGGAAGAGAGCGGGACGCAAAGAGAGAGAGAGGCGGCGCAAGAAGCTGAGGCTGAATGTTTCGTGACGCCGCACCTGTTTGAGCGCGCCCAGCGGGTGCCGCACGCGTTGCACAGCACCGGCATGGACGGCGGGCCCTTGCGCCAGCAGGGCGATGAGGTAATGCCGCACTCAGGATTCATGCACGGCCCCTCCACGCGGGCGCGCGGGCCGCTGCGGGCGCCGGTGGGGCGGCCGCCGGCGGCGCCGCCAGCGCCGGGCAGCCGCGTGCGCGGGATACGCCAGCGGCTCGCCGGCCGCGCGGGGCGCCCGGCGTCCATGCCCTCTGCGGCCGAGCAACAACAGATGTCAGGAGGCAGCGTGACGTCAGGGTGTAGCGGCTCGGCTTTTGAGTGCTGCAGCACATTGCATTTTGGGAGCGACGGCTTGTGGCAGCAGCAGCTGCCGAGGACATGTGCACAAGGCAGCTGGCCCAGGCAGGGAATCCTCTGTCATGTAGCGTGATGGACAGAGGAAATTTATCAGGGTGACTGTGCAATGTAAAGAACCCAGCAGCACCCACCCAAGCCAAGACGCTCCAACTTTCGTAGCTTCTTTCACTACATTCTGTGATGTGTCAACATTCTTTCAATACATTCTGTGTGATGTGTCACCAGGTTGATTCAAAGGCGCACCGAGGGCGAGGGCCGCCTCCTCGTCTTCAATGGACAGGCTGGCGGGCGCGGGCGTCGATTCCTTGGATCGCGGCTGCGGGGCCGCAGAGCGGCGCGCCCGGCAGTGCTCCGGCCACGCCAGCGGCGTGTTGTCTGCCGCAGTCCTCTGCTCCGCTGCGTCGCCACCTGTGCAAAAGTGCATCAAACTTTCGATTTACACCGAGTATAGTGGCGGCGGGGAGTATGCCACTGTGTGGCAATCGCACTGGCTTTCCAACCACTGAAGATACCCTGCCGTACTTCTTAGTCAACTTGCAATGACGCTGTCTGCGCTATATGTCATATTGAGATGATATGTCATAGTGAGATGATATGTCATATTGAGATGGCCCCCCCTTGATAGAGTGGGGCACTTGTGCATCTGTTCAGCCTGCCGGGGCACATCGTGACGGCGTGCGCACCTTCAACAGGTGCCGCCTCCCGGCGCCGCTTCTTCGGCGGGCTGTCCTTTCCGGACGCCGCCGCCGCGTCCGGCACCAGCTCCGCCAGGTTGAGCAGCTGCAGCGCGGCTTCCTGCTGCGCATCGATCGACGCGGTGCGCTTGAAAAGCACCACCGGGCGCGGCCCCGTGCGCGAGCGCGGCCCGTTGCCGCCGGGCTGCTGCTGCAGATGCTGCTGCGGCGGCGCCCGGCTGGATGGCGGCGGCGCGGCGGGCAGCGCCATCGCGCCGGGTGGCAGCAGCGCCTGCAGCAGCCCCTGCGGCAGCAGGGCGCCGGCGCCGCCGAGGGCCGGGTTGGCCGCCACCGCCACCGCCGCAGCAGCTATGGCGGCGATCGCCGACAGCCCCTGCTGGCTCGTGGCGTCCTGGCGGCCCAGCAGGTGGGACAGGCCCGGCAGGTCTGCGAGTGCCGGCAGCGGTAGGCCCCCCAGCAGCGGGTTTGTGGCTTTAACGTCGTGCAGGAGCAGCCCGGGGGATCGAGCGGCCGCCGCCTGCAGCGCTGCCTGGGCCTGCTGCCAGGCCACGGCCTGCATCGGACAAAGCTCAGGATATCGAAAGAGGTGCGGCTTGTCGACCGTCAGGCCCTATAAAGCAAGGTTGTTGCACCACTATCACCAATGCAACTCTGCCTGTTGCCCTGTGTGAAGGTGCAGTCGCTCACCAGGCTCTGGGGGGCGCCCATCAGGGCGGCCTCCGTGCCGGGCCACACCGGCGGCATCCGCGCTGACTGGTGCGGCGACAGCTGCTGCTGCTGCTGTGTGTGCCCGCCAGCGGCCGCCGCCGCAGCCGCTGCTCTCTGCTGCTGCTGTCGCTGCTGCTGCTGGTGATGGTGCTGCCGCTGCTGCATCTGCTGCTGCCGCTGCTGCACCGGCGGCTGGCTCTGCTGCTTCGCGGGGATGTCCACCCCGAACAGCCGCACAGCGCCCTTCGGCTGCGGCGTCGCACGCACCGCCGCCGGCGCCTGAGCCTGCGCTGCGGCCGCCAGCTGCGCTCGCCGCTGGAGCGACGGCCCCGCGGCCGGCCCAGCAACGCCTCGCGGCATTGGCGTGGCGCGGGCTGCGCAGGAAGCGAGCAGCGCACCCGCTGGCATTCGCACGGGTAGCGGCGCGCCGTCAAGCCATGCCACGAAGGGCGTTGCAGGGTCCGCCGGCAGCTGCAGCAGCAGCACGTGCAGGCGGAAGCGCGGCGCGGCCTTGGCGACGCGCTTACGCACAGAGCCCACCTGGCAACCCGTCCATGCATTGGGCGGCGAAACCAGCTGCCGTCTGCGCAAACAACAGGTTGAACCAGTTCATGAACAGCGTTGCCTGCGAACAGCCAGCAGGTGATGCAACTAGCAGGGGGAAGCGGCAGGAGGTTTCGATACATGTCCAGATGAACATCCCGCAGGCAAATGCAGATGGTGAAGTGACATCGCCGCTGTTTTGCCAAGCTGGAAGCTCACAGCTTGGGGTCGAGGTCGGTGTGCGGCTTCGCCGACAGTAGCGCCAGCCACTCGGCGTGCCACCCCTTCTCAAAGGCCGTCCAGGTGGCGACCAGCGCCTCCACGCCGGCGGTGACCAGCCCCAGCAGCTCACGGCGGGCGGCGGCGCCGGGCGGCGCGGCGCACAGCCGGCTGAGCGGGTCGTTCGGGTCGCGCAGCGAGCCCTGCGCCTGGCCCAGGTCCGCATCGCGCGCCGGCCCCATGGCCAGCATCGCCCGCCGCACCACTGCAGTCCAGGGCAGGATGCACTCATGCTTGGCTTCCGTGTAGCTTTGCGTGATTGCAATCCATGGCGGGACATGGAGGTGACATGACCTTAGTACAACTGGTGCAGCAGCGACGGGGGCTGGCCGTGCAAAATCGCACCCTGGTCGATGTCCTTGCGGTGCGCCTCGATGTACTGCAGCGTCTGCAGTGGGCCCAGCTGTGTCTGGTACAGCGCCTGCACGTCTGAGTGCGACAGCCAATCCCGCCGCCCCGTCTCTGCAGGTGTGCACAAACCAGTTCCATTCAGTTAAATGTAGGCGCCCTGTCGGCACATGTCCAAAGCCACATGAGGAAAGCTCCGCAAGCACGATATATGCAGACAGGTGCCGGCCTTGACTGCGTTGCTTGTGCTGCAGTGCTTGCTGCCATTGTGTGCTGTCACATTCAGCGCACCTGGGGAGGCGCACCGCCAGCAGGTCGGCAGCTGGGTGCCCGCCGCCTGCGGCTGGCCGCAGGCCTCAACGTGCAATGCGTGGCAGCCGTTGCAGGCCACCACCTGGCTGCCCGGCTGCGGCTTTGCTTCCAGCTGCGCCGAGCACACCGCCCCCGTGACGACCTGCTCCCAGCTGAGCCGCCCCGAGGCCGCCGCCAGCAGCAGCTCCGCCGCGCGCCGGCCGCCGGTGCGGCACGGCCGCTCCAGCGCCAGCAGCTGCACGGCGCCGACAATACGGTCAGATCAGTGATGGCAAAGGAGTGCGGTCGAATGTCGGAATGATGACGCCAGACACTGCTGCAAGACTGGCAGTGAGACAGCGATGCGCTATCTAGTATAGCACCACCTCCGCAAACAGCTTGGAAAGCAACGCACCAGCCGGTGCTGCGCCAGGCGGGCGAGCACCGCCTGCGGCACCTGCGGGTCCGCCCACAGCACCAGCGTGTTGCCGGCATGCAGCTCCGGCGCCGGCGTCGGCGCCGCGCCGGCCACGTCCGCGAGCAGCGCCTGCAGCACCGTCCTGTCCATGTCTGCTTCCACCAGCCGCCGTCAGAGCAGCCGGTTTGTCACGCCTGCGGCGCAGCAGGCGTTCGGAGAGGTGAGCGCACAGCCCACTTAAACGACTTCAGCCCGCTTGAAATGTTGATCGCAGCCGGGTGCTGCCAGCGGGCTCTGCTCAGGGCTTGCGGCCCTACTCCAGGACTGCGCTGCGGGCCGCCTTGCTGCCAGGCTGCCCTGCAAGGACGACGGGCAGCGCCTTAGATGTGCCAGGGAACTGGACAGGTTGCTGTGATGACTTAAGGTCTAGTCTGCGCATGGCGGCGTCCACCCTGCCTCTCTTGGCTGGCACCTGCCAGCTGGGATCAGACATCCAAAGCGTCCGTTGATGCCATCGGTCTCAGCGCCGTTAGCACAGCTTTTAAAAGTGAGTTCGACTGTCGACTGGACCAGCCGGCAAGTTGCTTTGCCAGCGCCCCGCCGCGGCATGCATCCCGTAAGCACGGTCGACACCTCGTGAAGGTCGACACCAAAACGACCGCCCGGCAGCAGGCGGCCCCGGCCTTGAGGCTGCTGCCCCAGCAGGGCAGCAAGGCAATAAATCATTATTGGTCGACAGTGCCTGCCACAGCAGCCCAGGAACGAGCAGTTTCGCCGAAAGGACGGGCCCGCAGGTCATGATGCCTCGTGGGTAGAGACGGCTGGCGCACCCACTCAAGTGCAAGATGTGCGACGGCCGAATCAGGCCTGGCACGCGGACGCAGATGCCGGGCGCCGAGACTGGCGGGCGGCCTCCACGTTGCTGGCCGTCCCGTTACGCCATACGCAAGCTGGGCCCATAATCCAATCCGTGGCTGCGGCGCACGGCGCCCGTTTTCTGGCAGGCCTGCCCGTCTGCTGCCGCTTCGGTCAGCAGAGTGTAAGGGCCGGGGCCACCAGGGCAGCACACGAAAGGCGGACTGCAAGCCGAGGCTTGCCTTATTTCTTCCCCTACACGCACGCAATTACTCCCTCTGGCTGACATGTGTAGGAGGATCTGGGCTGCACGCTCGGCCGCTTGGCTAGGCGCGCCGTCAGGCACCCAAGCCGAAGTGGCTACTGGACGGCACCACGGGAGCGTCACCGCCGTGCACACATCACAGCTTTGGTGAAAACACAGCTTCGGTGCGGGGACCACGTGTTTGGCCCCGTTGACTAACGTCACTTTAGATGCTGTCCCGGTCCTGCTGTTGCAAACAGGCTTCCAGCCCGCGTGGATCCAGCAGATATCTGCACAGCGAGTGTTGCAGATGCCCGGACTTGCGCCAGCTCTATCTGTGCTCCCTGTCGTGAGTCGCTGCCCCCGTGCGACGTACGTACGTTATGTGAGAGGAGTGAGAGAGGTGACTGCCCGATTTGTCAGTGGGCAAAGGTCGGGCATTTTCCGCCGCGTTTTGAACGCTGAGCAACGAAGTTTAAGTTCCAATGCATAATGGACAGCCAAAATCGCGAAAAGGTGCTGCACGCCGCCTGGCTGACATTTCGAGCGTGCTGAACCTCCGACCGGGCGGACGACAGCCAGACACTGATCGTGATGGGTCAGAGCCCAGGCATGTTCAGTGGCCCGATGCAGAGTAGTGGCATGCGATTGTGACAATCGTCAGGGAATCGGCACGGGAGCATTGGCCCCCATGTCCGAGGTTTTGTCCCAAGGATAGAACTGGGTTACTACATGTGCAGCGTTCAGATTATTTGCGCCACAGGTTTGAAAGCACTACGCTGCTGGTACAATCTAGCTGCTGCAACATGGAGGTGTGGTGAGATGAAGCGGCGCGTTTTATCTGTACTGCGTAGCACATGCATAATCAACAGTCCACTCAGCCAACTTGGCTAGCTCCTTCCGTCTGCCATTTCCCGCTGAGCCTATTTGGATTCTGTGCTTGCCTGCATGGACGAGGGAGGTGGTCCGCGCTGGCGATGCGTGCCGCTGAACGTTTTGGCGCCCACAAGGCCAAAATTCGCGCTGGCGCATGCACGGACGCCACAACGGCGCGGGAGTGCCCGAGTGACTCACTCCTTGAATGGCTAAAGCTGATTTGTTCCCAGCTCCTCTGTACAATTCAGGCCAGTACGAGTGCGAACATGAGGCGAGCAGTCGCTTAGGGATGAGTCAATCAGCGTCCCAGGTTCATTGTGTCTGCCGAACGCGTTCACGCCACGTGGCGAAAATGGCGGTTGAAGCTACCCACTGTGCACAAGCCCGTGTGTCGTCTGACTTTTACAAACCTTGGTATTGGTTCCAAAACAGCTAGGACACTGCCGAATTACCGAATGCCGAATTGGTAACAGTTGTGTTGGTTGAGTGAGTGGCCACTGTCCAGTTTGGTCAAGGCACCGCCTGCTCCGCAGGTGTCCAGGCATGTCCAGAGCAAGCTCCTGCCGCCTTCCGGCATACACTCTCAGCCTTGTGCCCGGAAGATGGATGCCACCTCCCCATCAGGCCCTGCGTCACAAGTCGAATGCAAGATTGAGTAGCTGCATATTCCAAAATGGTCTCGCAATGGGCCAGCCGTGAATGGCAGGGAGGTTATTGTGTTCAGACATGCATACCATCAGGGGAGCCATAGACCACGGCCATTTTTGCTAGGGAGCGACTGCCGCACCTACGAACTTATGCATCTTACGTACTTATGGCAAAACTGGCTGACTCGGATAAAGGACACTCAGAGATTGAGCAGAAAAACGGCGGAAATACCCAGACATTGGCGCGAAACCGCTCCTTCGCTGTATCGGCAGCGCATGGTGCGACTGCTGCTGGAACAGGACGGTTTGAAGTGTTTATAGAGCGATTCATGTGCAATTCGCCTGGCGCCACAGGCGCAGTTGCTCACGATCGAGCTGCAAGGGTCGATAATGAGCGAAACTTCGTCCTGTGCAGCGGCCCGTTATCGACCCCCGCACTGCCAACAAACCTAACAAATGGGCAAGTCAAATTGTCCTGGGCAAAGAACTCTCCTAGATACGTTGAAGCGCTGGACAAATGATGAAGGGCGAGACTACACTGCAATCATTGGGTGCATTGCCTGCCGCTAGCATGTCCTGACATGAGTGGTCACCGTCCAAGGCAACAGTCCAAAAAGCGAGAGATTGCATCCCGCCTCCGATCCAGCAATACACGTCCTGCTGGGCGATCTCAAAATTTTTGGCGTAGCAGCACCATGCAGCAGGGAAACTCACTCTGCGATGATCATGTGGACGGCCTCGGAGACTTCGGGCGAGGTGGAGCGCGCAACCAGGTTCATGGCGACGCTGCGCTGCGCGTCGATGCCGAAGCGGAGGCGCACCAGCGCCTGCTCCCCGCCCACGATCGTGCCCGCCAGCAGCACCATGTGCGACCTGTGTGTCGACGCAGTCCGAGATCATCTTCCATTGGTTTGCTGTCGCAAATAGGTTGCAAAACATTGCCTATCTCATGCTCCAGTCTGCTGCAAAGTGCTGAGCTGCTGCAGATTGCGTAGGAAAGCACAATACAGGGCGAACGAGGCCAGCAACCTTCATTCACAACAGGGGGACCGCATTCCATAGCAACTTTAAGAGGCGCGCCTGGCGTTGGGCGGCACGGCGTCGGTGCCCTCGCAGGGCGCCATGCCCAGCGTCACGAGCACCGCCTCCACGGCGTCCTCCAGCCCAGGGCGCGTTCCCAGCCCATAGTCGTCCGCCATCTCCGCCTCGGCGGGCAGCGCCTCCCAGGCCGTGCGGAAGTTGGGCACAGGCATCGCGGCGATGTAGTCGGACGCGCCCACCTCCAGGTCCTCCAGTTGGTACTCATCGTCGTAGCCCTGCTCCTCCGCCTCGCCTGAATGATTTCATTAGGGTTTAGGGGGTTATGATGCTTCAGCAGCGCCAGTTTTGCACCTCCAGCTGGTACTCATAGTCGTAGCCCTGCTCCTCAGCCTCGCCTGCGTGTGCAGGGTGATGGAATGCTTGGTGATGTTAGCGAAGCTTGTGCCGCAAAAGCCGCCGCACAAAACAGACCCTTCCAGTTGCCGTCAAAGTTCATCTCGCAAGCACGATGCAGTGCAACCCACTTGCCGAAGCCACACAAACTGCAACACAGGACCTATGTTTTGTCTGGAATGTGACGACTGAGAGGCACACGGCAGGGCGGGCCACACCCGTGGACGGGTCGATCTCCTTGACGGTGAAGCGCAGCGTGCACGCAAACTTGCCGAGCGCAAGGGAGCCCTCCTGGCGCGCCAGCACCACGTAGGTGCTGCCCACCTCGCCGTATGGCATCACCGGCAGCGCCACCGTCGCTTCCTCAGCAAAGTCAGGCTGCAGGTCACAGAGCAGGGATGTTTGGGACATGTTACAATGCGTGGGAAATCTGCAAAACAATGCGTTGGAAATCTGCAAAACAATGACAGCATGGTGCAGTTGCCGCTCTCGCTCGCGCATAAATTCGTGCAGTAGCTTCGACCTTCAGCCCTCTTGCATGTCGAGAGAAGCAGCATGGCAGCAGCGGAGGTGGCCGTCACGTAATTGCAGGGCAGCGCAGCAACAGGGCAGAACTGCTCACCGCCTCGGACAGGTCCATGGCGACGGACACCTCCTCCAGTATCTGCAGACAGAACACGCACCAGAGGGTCGTATGGCAGCTTCCAGACAATAACTTCAGGTAGCGTATCGTGCCATGCAGCAGGCTACGCTGCACATGGCAGCTGTGCTGAGCACACGCAGCCAGGAAAGGCACATCAAGCGCTTATTGCCGCACGTCCACAAAGGCAAGCAGGCAACGCAGAAGCGCGCCTGCTCTTCCACAGTGTTGCTGCAGTTGAACTGGAACACGACGGCGGCGTCGGTGACGTGCTTGGTGGCGGAGACACTGTACTCTGTGCCCTCCTCTGTCAGCAGCACCGGCGTGCTGCTCTTGAACACCGGCCCCAGCGCCGCCAGCTCCGGCACCGCCTGCAGTAGTATTCGGTGATCATGTTACTAAAGTCGTTTCACGATTAGCCGGCACTCGTGAGAATTGAACTCCGGCCCCAGCGCCGCCAGCTCCGGCACCGCCTGCAGCAATGATGCACCCCGCCTCGGTAATCCTGGTGTTCGAGACGTACTTTGTGCCAGTACTCGCACAGGTACTGATGCGTGTGCAAGGCAGTCGAGGAGTCGAGGAGGCTCATGAGTACCTGCTGATGCGTACCTGTAGCATCGCGCATGGACTGCTGCTGTCGTATGATGTACCAGCTTACTCACTAAGCCATGGCTGCCCGTGATGATACCGACCGCCTGGCGCCACTTGCAGGAGGTATCACGACCTAGAAGAAAGCGATGTGCATTCGGAGAGGAGCATGCAAACAGGCTGCACCTGCAGAGTGGCCGTTGCCTCAGCTGCCGTGGCTGCATGGGTCGAGGCCGCCGGCGCCGCCGCGGCTGCGTGCGAGCCGCCATGGCGGTCCTTGTTGGACGCCCGCTGCGGCTCTGGGGCT
>JAABUL010004829.1_pt1 | contig 17509 bp, 15 predicted proteins | sample 5559151 | NCBI WGS metagenome assembly JAABUL01 (sample SAMN10711876, study PRJNA513368) | rock metagenome | isolation source: Antarctica rocks | place: Antarctica: Victoria Land, Pudding Butte sud | reverse complement strand
TCGGCCGCGCCGTGCTGGCCGACCGCCTGCCGGCCACCTATGACCCCGCCGACAACTGGACCTACGCGCCGCAGGACCTCACCTCCGTCGGGGCCGCGCCGGGCGTCGTGGCGGGCGCGGGCTACCTGAGCCCGACGCCCGACAACACGTACACGTACCAGCAGGTGTACCCCGTCGCAAGCGGTGACCCCCTTGATCTGAACACGGTAGCCGCCAAGGTGCTCTACCAGGACGGCCCCTTCGTCGCCAGGTCATAGAAAAGGGGAGAAAGGATCGCACGGGGCCATGTCCTTCTCGTAGGGTCTGCTCTCACTCCCGATCCTTGGCGCGCTGGACCGTTGAACCCTACCCAGGGGTTCAACGGTCCAGCGCGCCACTCCCTAACCGTGGACGAGCAGACGCGCGCCATAGCGTCTGCTCTCCCCGCTGTCTACGATGCCCCTACCGGCGCATAGCTAGATGCTGGCGCATCTTTTGCACGCCGAGGCGCAGCCGTCCCTTCACCGTGCCGAGCGGCACGTCGAGCAGGCGCGCGATCTGGTCGTGAGAGTACCCGTCGATGTGGGCGAGGACGAGGACGCGCCGCTGTTCACGCGGTAACCGCGCGAGTTCTGTGTAGACCTGTGCGACCGTCATGTTCTGAGCGGCTTGCGCACACGTATCGACGCCGCTGGGTATCACCAGCGCGTCGTCCAAGCTGCGCTGCCGATAGTCGCACTGCATGCGGCGACGCTGGTAGTCGTGTGCGCGGTGGCGCACGATGGACAGTACCCAGGAGCGCGCCGTGTGCTGGATAGACGCGCTGGTGAGGGGATGCAGCCACACGTTGAGAAACGCATCCTGCACCACGTCCTCCGTTTCCGCGGGCTCCGCGAGTATGCGATAAGCCAGCGTGTACGCCACCTTGCTGTAGCGGGCGTACAAGAGCGCGAAGGCCGTCGCGTCCCGACACGCAATGCGATCTAGCAGATCGCCGTCGCTTGGGCTGTCGCCGCCGTCCATCTCGGGTTGCTTTCTGACGTGGCGCACCGCGTCGCAGATGTCGGGTGTGGAGGACAGGGAGCCTGCCGTCCGCATCTACTACGTCGCAACCGACCGTTTGGATCACTCTTTTCCGACATTTTATGCGGCCCACACTTGTAATTGCAAAACATCCCTTTTAAAAGTTGACGTGCGACAAAAAGGCGATAGCTTGGTGCAGGCTAGCGTACGCGTCCGTGTGACGATGGCTATCCTGATCGAAGAGCCTATCCGGACAAACGTGCACCACTACGGAAAGGCCGTTTGGACCTGGCCACATGACCGGATACTGGAGACTCCGTCATTGACGTTTGTGGCTGTATAGACCCCTGTGCCACCAGCCCATCAAGCACGGTTTGTAGGTAGGGGTTGCTAAGCCTTCTAGCACCTACATAGAGTCCATTGACACGTCCCACTTGAAGACCTAATGGGTTCTGCAAACGTCAATGATGGAGTCTTGGATACTGTGGGTCCATCCTTTCGCGCGACCTATGCCCGCTGATAGCCGACACGGAGTCAGGCGTACGTTCAGCAGACAAAACGGCGAGCGCGAAACGATCATCCGCTGGGAGTAGGGACCCAGGGCGGTGTATGCGCGAGGTGATGATGACCCTGGCGGCGCTGGCCATCTGATAGGAAACATATCGCGGGAGGGCCGAGCTTGGCCTCCCGCGATACGTCTATACGGCTACGAGAGACGCGGTTATTCGCCGAGTTCCTCCACGGGCGACGCGGGCGCGCGGCGTCGGCGAGAGCGCCGGTACAGCAGCACGCCGACGATGGGTAGCAGGCCCGTGGCGAGCAGTTCGCCCGAGCTGAGCTCGGGCGTGGCCGCGCCACCGTCGCCGCCCGATTCAGTAGCTGTAGCTATCGTGTAGACATGCACATAGTCGAAGTTGGCTTGGTAGCCGCTCCCGCCCATTGAAACGAGCCCGATTTTCGCCGTGGAGCCGGAACCTAGGGCATGGGTCCACACACCGCCGCGCACGAAGTGCGTCCCATCCTGGCTGGTGTACGCGCGATACAACTCTTCGCCGTTGCTGCCCGTCGTTTTGACGATGCGCAAGTAGGTCTCGTCGCCGGGCGTCCCGACGACGCCGTTGCCGTAGCCGGTGGAGTCGTGCTTGCCGAACTCGGTCTGGCGCGTTTCGAAGATCGACACATGGACGAGCTTGACGTAGTGGCTGTCGTCGCCGTAAATCACTAACCCGGCCTGCACGTAGTTCTGGCAACAGCCCTCCGGCGCCAGGTTCAGGTGGACCTTGGTGTCCACGATGTAGTCACCTTGCGGTGTGGGCTCGGTCAGCACGGAGGCGAGTGGCGGTGGGTTGGATCCCTGGGGTTGGAGGTCGGCCGCCTGCGTGTTGACATTGAACGCTCCGTTCGTCACGCTATACGCGCGCGTGTCCGGTTGGCGCACCCACGTCCACTGCGGGCCGTAGGTGGAGCCATTGAACTCGTCCGAGAGCCCCTTTATCTCCATGCCAGGTTGCTCGGGGGTGGCGAAGACGGGCACGTAGCCGCTTGTCTGACCGGGCTGAGCCACCGGCGCCGGCTGTGGTGTGTCCGACGCGCCAAAACCGCCGCGCACCACCGGCCAGCCGTCGGACCCCCAATCGAGCGGGTCCATCACCAGCGGGCACCGCGGGGGTGTCGAGCCCTGCCCGTTATCGAAGGTGGGAGTGGCACGCTGGATGGCGTGCGAGAGGTACCACTCCTGGCCCGCCGCGTCGGTGAAGATCGCGTTATGTCCGATGCCGACGAGGCTGTTCCCGTTGGGCAGAACGACGGGGGTGCCGCCGACGCGTCCGCTCAGGAAGGAGTTGCCCTCGCGGTCGAGGTAGGGGCCGAGGACGGTCCTGGAGCGTCCGGCGAAGACACCGTACGAAGTGAGCGCGCCGTTACAGCAGTTCGTGGCCGAGGCGAACAGATAGTAGTAGCCGCCGTGCGTGACGACATAGGAGCCCTCATAGCGGTTTGCAATCGCGATCTGCGTCTGGCTGCTCTTATCCGAGGAGAGCCCGTCGGCGGAGAGCTTGCGGGCGGAGAGGCCGCCGAAGAAGCTGCCGTAGAAGATATAGGTTTGGCCCGTCTTGTTGTCCGTCACCAGCGCCGAGTCGAACGTCCAGCGCTTGGCCGTAGGGCAGCAGCCGTTCGGCGGCGCTTCCGGTTCGACCACGGGGGTAGCGTCGGGCGTCCAGGGGCCAAGGGGCGTTGTGCTGGTGACAACGAAAATGGCGCTCCCGCCGGCGGTCGTGTCGGGTCCGGTGTAGTAGAGATAGTACGTGTGGTTGAAGTACCGGATGTCGGGCGCCCAGGTGTTATCCGATGCGAGCCAGGGTGGCCGGGTGGAGGGGATATCAGTCGACTTGCCCAGGACATCGCCGTTGTAGGTCCAATGCACGAGATCGGACGAACTGAGCATCTTGATGCGGTGCAGGACGAAGTTACCGTTGCTGTCGCGGTCGTTGTTGTTGAGGGGGCCGCTGGTGCAGTAGACGTACCATTTCGTGTCTCCCGTGGTCTGTCCATGGATGATCGAGGGGTCCGGGCAGTCCTCAGTCGCATTGAGGGCGATGGGGTTTGTGTAGGTTGCGGTGGTTGCACCCGCCCCGGTAGCGCCATTGTTCGTCCCGCTGGCCAGGGTGCGCGCGCTAACCGGCGCGGCGTGCGCCGGCGCGGCGAACGGTAGCAGGGCCAGGATCACGGCTAGGGGGATAACCCAGAGACATCGGCGGGGACGAGGATCGCGCGACGCGTGAGCGCGCGCCGCGCCGTCAAGGGGGCGGGTTACAGTAGTCAACGGTCGTTTCCTTCATGAACTATGCGGTCCAACGCGGGCTGTGTAAGTCGTACGTCTTGATCCTAATCTCTGCTCGTCGCTTCTCCTTTGTACGAGTAGTGGCGCCGGTTGATCACCCTCGATAGAGCATAATCCTCTTGTCGGCCACGCCTATACAACGTGGGTAGCGAGTAGCAGCGGAACAGAAAACCCGTCTAAGCCTGTAAAGGCGATGACGAATGTCGCCTTGTCGTAGTAGGCGAACAAAAAAGCTAATGGGGGTGCCAGAGCAGCGGTACCATGCCTGGATGTCGGTGCAACTTCTGATAATTGTTGTTATACGCAGGTTTGACCACGGTGTCCTGCTGATAATACGGTCCCAGAGCGACGATAGAGGGCGAAAATTGCTTCTGATAACACGGGTGCTGAGCTTAGACGAGTTTTCTGTTCCGTTGCTACTCGCCACCCTATTCCTAGCGCGACCCCCACTCCCCATAGCCCTATTCCTAGCGCGACCCCCACTCCCCATAGCCCTATTCCTAGCGCGACCCCCACTCCCCATAGCCCTATTGACGTGTCATCCATAACACGGTAGGCTAGTGCCACGCACGATTGCCTCTTGCTAGGCATCGCAGCGGGACGACACGATAAGGAGACCGCCGTTGAAACGACTCGCCGCTGCCCTGGGCGTGACCGCCCTGTCCATCTTCGCCTTCGCGGGCACACCCGCCGCCACGCACGCGGCCAATGGGGTGTCCGCTCAGCACGTCCCGGTCTGCGGGGCGGTCCCTGATGGCTTCGCCCGCTGCCACTCCATCCGCGTCGATGGCGGCCAGGTTAGCCCCAGCGCAAGTACGCCGTCCGGGTACGGCCCGGCTGACCTCCAGTCTGCCTACAACCTGCCGTCCGCCTACAGCCAGCCGCCCTCCCCTGCTGGCACTGGACAGACCGTCGCGATCGTCGACGCTTATGACGATCCGAACGCGGAAAGTGACCTGGGCGTGTATCGCTCACAGTACGGCCTGCCGGCATGCACGACGGCCAACGGCTGCTTTAGTAAGGTAAACCAGTCCGGAGGTACCAAAGCCCCGCGTGCCAACGGCGGGTGGGCGCAGGAGATCTCGCTCGACCTGGACATGGTCAGCGCCATCTGCCCCAACTGCCACATCTTGCTCGTTGAGGCGTCGAGCGCCAGCCTGACGAACCTGGGAACGGCCGTCAATAGGGCGGCACTCAGGGCCACCGAGATCAGCAATAGCTACGGAGGCTCCGAGTCGAGCAGCGACACGAGCTACGACACCAGCTACTACAACCACCCGGGCATCGCCGTGACGGTAAGCTCCGGTGACAACGGCTACGGCGTGCAGTATCCGGCCGCCTCGCAGTACGTCACGGCGGTCGGTGGCACCACACTAAACCGTGACAGCAGCACCCGGGGCTGGAGCGAAACGGTCTGGAGCGGCGCGGGCAGCGGTTGCAGCGCCTACGACCCGAAGCCCTCCTGGCAGACGGACAAGGCGGGCTGTGCCAAGCGCACCGTCGCCGACGTGTCGGCGGTGGCCGATCCGAACACGGGCGTCGCCGTCTACGACAGCTACGCCTATCAGGGCGTGAGCGGGTGGCTCGTCTTCGGGGGCACCAGCGTCGCCTCTCCGATTATTGCCAGTGTCTACGCCCTCGCCGGCAACGCTGCGAGCTTCAACTATGGCTCGTACCCGTATAGCCACACAAGCAGCTTGTTCGACGTGACCAGCGGCAGTAACGGGAGTTGCGGTGGCACGTATCTGTGTACCGGCGGTACCGGCTACGACGGACCCACCGGCAACGGGACGCCCAACGGCACGGGGGGCTTCTAACCGCGGACGCCACACCGCCGATACCGACGGTCGATCAACAGGACAGGGGCGGCCTCAGCGCGAGTCCGTCCCTCTGTTATACCGGTATATCAGGGTGTCGTTGGGCATGCTGTTGCAGACCGATTCCCTCCGTCGTCAGCGTGCGACTGGTGGCAGCAACCGTTACATCAGACCTACAGGCAGGAGCACGCAGGAAGGGCAAAAGGAGAGGGGCGGCGCGGTTGCCCGGCGCCGCCCCTCGTGAGTGCTGTGGCCCTTCTTACATCCTTGAGTGCTCGACGTCCGAGCCAAACGGGTCGGCCTCGGCCTCCAATGACGCGGTGACCCCTGCGGCGACGAGCGCCGTCCCCCGCCCCGCGCCATCCGTCGATGCGTCGGCCGCGTCGGCGGCGTTGCCCTTACCATCAGCGGTGTGGTCGTGCTCCGGCTGGGCCGCCTGGCTCTCGACCGGGGCGGGCACCGGCAGTTCCAACGGTGGCGGCGGCGTGAGCGGGCCGTCCGGGCGCTGCGGGCCAAGCGGCGGCACCCAATACTGGCCCCTGGCCGGCGCGCGGCGCTTGACCTCGGGATCGGTGTAGTAGCGGCGCTGGGTGAGGCGCGCGGGCGGGCGCTGCGGCATCTTCACCAGCAGTTCGTCGACCCGCAGGTTCATCACCTCGTCGGGCGTCAGCAGCGCGCGCTTGGTCTCGCTCTGGCTGGCCCCACCGCGATCGGTCAGCACGCGGAAGCGGTCGCGCTGGACGTTGCGGCCCTGTGTCACCTCGGTTGTCTCGCCCAGGACCGCCTCGCTGAACCAGGTGGCGTCCTCGTCGACCAGGTTGGACAGGGCGATCTTGGTGTTGTACGCGCCCTTGAGCTGCGTCCAGCCCAGTTCGCCGTAGGTCTCGACCATCTGCGCTGTCATCTGCACCACGTAGACGCCATAGACGCCCGCGCTGCGCAGCAGGTTCATGGCCTTCTTGATGCCGGCGACGAACCCGATGTTGCCCCACTCGTCGCCGTAGATGAACACGTCACGCCGCAACTCGCCCCCAGGTGTCTGACGCGCGGTGTCGCCCAGGACGCGGAACAGGTCCATGAAGAAGCCGGCCGAGAGAGGCTTCAACTCCTCCATCAGGTCGGGATCGAGCGCGAGGAACACGGCGACGGGCTTGCCCTCCCCCGTGCCCAGGCGCGAGAGGCGCACCTCGTCGCGGCTCGTCGTCGCCTGCACGCGCTCGTCGGACATGATGGTGAAGCGGGGCGTGATCTCCGCGAACACGGACCCGAGCAGCTTATCGTTCGCCTTGAGCGCGGCCATGAAGCTGAACGCCTTCTTGCGCGCCAGGCGCGACGGACTCTGTTCCAGGGCCGCGATCACGGCCTGGGGCGGTTGCCCGGTCAGGAAGTCGTCCAGGTGCGCGAGGGTGACGTCGCCTATCGTGCCGCCGGCGCGCGTGACGACCTCTTGCAGGTGGAAGATCCCAGCCATCAGGACTTCGCGCGCCGCCGTGTCCCAGAACGGCTCCTTCTCGCTCTTTCCGGTGTTGGCGATCCAGCCGTCGCACCATAAGGCCGTCAGGAGTGGGCTGACGCAACAGGCGAGCGGGTTGTAGCCCATCGACGTGGCCGGCGAGAGGAAGTTGACCACCCACACGTCGTAGTACTTTGCCAGGTGCGTGTACGTCTTCGCCAGCAACTCCATTTTGAGGTCGGTGATCACCAGGTCGCGCGCACCTGTCTCGCGCAGCAGGTTCGCCAGGATGAAGCCGGTTGTCTTCCCGCTGCCGATCGGGCCGATGACGAGGGTGTTAAGCACTTGCAGCCCCCGGTCCATGGCGACGCTCACGCCGCCGCGTGCGCCCAGGAGCAGCGGAGCGCCCCGGTAGGCAAGCTTCTTCATCTCGCGGCGGGTCATCCAGCGCGCCGTGCCATGTGCCCCGCTTGGCGTGAGCCGACGCGGCCGCGTGTAGATGAACCACCCCACGCGCCAGGTGACGACGGCCGTCAGGATGGCCAGGGCGGCGGCCTCGCTCACAACGAGGGTATGGTAGGGCCGGCCCTGCACGGTCGGGTAGCGCGCGGCGGCATTGCCCACCCATGCGGACCACTCCAGACCCCCGCTTTTCAGATGCCCCGTGTGCAGCCCATGGCGCAGCCGGGCCAGGAGGTCGAGCGTCCACGCCACCGGGTAGGCTAGCGCGACGTAACCCCATCTGTAGGCGTGCGTGAGTGCGTCAGAGGCGCGCAGCGCGGCCACACCCGCGCCGACGGCCAGGAGTATAACCAGAACCAGTGCGGCGCGCAGAGAACCGCTCAGACGCGCGGGTTTGTACGAGTAGGCAGCCATGGGTCTCACCTCCACCGATGACGGTCGGAAAACGACGACACGGCCAGGGCTAGGACCACGCGCACGATCTTAGCGGGCAGCCACAACAAGCCCTTACCGAAGAACAGCCGGCCCGCCAGGGCGCCACCGGCCAGGATCACGAGGAGGATTTCACCGCCGTTCATCAGACCACCGCCATTTTCGCTACATTCATTACCTTGGACAACGCCCCACCCGCCTGCTGCGCGGCGGCAAGGGTTAGGCCGCTCCAGATCGCCGGCACGAGCGTCAGGAAGACCAGGCCGCCCACCGTCATCACCGCGCCCCAGAGGCCCGGCGCGTTCACGCCCATGGCGACGATCATGGTGGTCGCCAGGCCATAGGCCACGCCCATGGTGCTCACCGAGATGAACAGGAACAGCCACGCCATGAACAGGCGATGCGCGGGCGGCCAGATCACCAGCACGATGAAGAGAGGGGCGAGGGCGTAGACCATCCCCAACGTGTAGAGGCTCACGGCACGTTCCAAGCCCGCGATCACGACCAGGACCGGCGAGATGAGCCAGGTGCTGACGGTGTGCCCGGTGTTGGTGATGTTGGCGTGTCCCACGCCCGCCGCCAGGGCATTGACCATATCGGTCCAGACGGTCATGAGCGGGTTGAGCGTGCGCAGCGCGGCGACGACCAGGCCGGAGCGCAGCAGCAGGGACAGGCCGACCTCAAACTCCCCGAAGAACGAGGGCTTGGCGCACCACATCGCGGCGATCCCGAACAAGACGGCCACGGCCTCGGTCGCGTCCTGACTCAGGACGCCTTGCACGCGCGTCAACTCCTGGTTGCCGCGCAGGTCGGGCGTGGTCACGAGCGGGGATATGATCGAGTCGGTGGCGCCCTGTAGCTTGGCGTCGAGCCCCGCCGTGAACGAGGACCAGGCCGCGGCCGCCAGGCCGCCCATCAGGTCGCCCAAGTTGGGGCACCAGTTGAGCAGGCCGGTGCAGTAGGCTCCCATGGGGCTGGCAGTGTCTACGGTGCCTTGTGGCCGCGCCACCGTGAACGGAGCGCCGGCGCTCGTGCGGCCCGGACCCACCGCCTTGATCGTGTGCCCGCCCGGCGTCGCGTCGGTCGGGATGGTCACGTCGATACTGGCAAGCCCGCTGTCGTCGGTGTTGTCGCGCCCCACCACGGTCGTCGTCTTATCCCAGTACAGTGTGATGGCGCCGTTTGGCGGGAAGTCCGAGGCGGTGGCGGCCAGCGTCGTCCCGATCACGCCGGACGTGACTGAGAGGGTGAGCGCCGGCCGGTGCGTGACCGTGGGCGAGGGGTAGGGCGTGTCGGTCGCCGCCGGCGTGCTCGTCGGGTAGGGCGTCTGTGTCGCGGCCGGGGTGTCCGTGGGCCGGGGCGTGGCCGTGGGAGCTGCCGCGCTCGCCGTCGCGGCGAACGTGAGCGCGATCAGCAGCGGGACCAGCAGCGCCAGGGTACGAGTGAGCGGGCGCCCGGCGACGCCCGCGCTACGTGGAAAAGAATGGGGCCGTAGTGGTCGGTGTCTTCTCATGCGATGAGCCTCTCTTCCTGCTCTTTGCTGTCGATCGCGGCCTTGATGCCCGCCCAGGTGTCACCGCCGTGCTGCGCGGCCCACCAGGTACGGGCGGCGACGTCGTCGGGGTCGCTCACGAACAGCAGGGCCTCCTCGGGCGTCAGTTCCACGCGGACGACGCCGTGCCGGTCGCGCGGGCGCTTGCGGTCGCGCCGCGTGATGAAGCAGGGCATGTAGACGCCCTTCGCGCCGGCCATGTTCTGCGCGGCCTCGACTTCCTCCTCGGTCAGGGTCAACATGCGCTGTAGCCACAGCTTGGGGTTGCCCTCGGTCTGCTGGCCGCTGTCCTCTATCGAGTACAGGGCCTTGAAGCTCGCCTGGGTGAAGAAAGTCTCGGCGTCCTGATTGCCGACGAGATCCTTGACCTGTTGGCTGGCGAACAGCACGCAGTTCCCGCCGTGGCGGGCCTTGCGCGCGTCGCGGTTGATGTACTCGCGGGCCTGCTCTGATGTGAGGAGTCCCCACGCCTCATCCAGCCCCGTCAGGTGGTCGGCGGTCCCCCGGTGCGCGGCCCGGCTACGCGCCCTGGCTAGCCCCCGGCGCAGGTCGACGACCGCGAACACGGCAAAGTAGGCGAAGTTGCGGAGGGTGGCGTTCCCTTCCAGCGGTTCCGTGTTGAAGGCGAGCAAGGGCGCGTCGAGGCGCACGTTGGTCTGGCCATCCACCAGGCGGGCGTGCTGACCGTCGCCGACGTAGGGACTCAAGCGCCACGCCAGGGCCCGGTACACCTTGCGGTCCTCGTTGTCGTCCGTCGCTTTGCCCTTCGCCAGGAGCGCCGCGTGCAGGTCGGCCATAACCGGCGTGTCGTCGGGGTGGGCCGCGTAGACCGCGCGTACCGCCTCGTCGAGGAAAGCGGGCTCCAGCCCGGCCAGGCCGCCCAGGAGCAGGTCCACCGCGGCGGTCACGAAGCGCACGCGCTCACGGCGGTCGTCCTCGTCCGCGCGCGGGCCGTCAAACACGTTGATGCACGCCGAGCGCGCACCGCCGAGCGTGGCCCGCGCCTGCTCCCACTCCGTGCCGCCCGACATCTCGCACAGGGCGGCGAACGAGTCGACCGAACTGACGACGGTGGCGTAGTTGCCGGTCAGCAGGAACCACAGCGCGATCTTCTGCAGGAGGCTCGTCTTGCCGGTCCCGACGCGCCCGAGGATGACGCCAATGCGGTTGTACAGGTCGGGGTCGGCCAGGGCGAGCGTTACGAGGTCGCCGGCGAGGTCGGTCGTTCCGAGCGGCACGCCGAGCGTGCGCGTGCCGGGGTTGACGGCCAGGAACGGCCAGGCGTTGCCCCAGGTCGGCGTGTCCCAGCGGTACGTTGAGTGCGCCACGTCGCCGTAGCCGGGCAGCGTGGAGCGGTAGAGCGGCTGCTGATGCGCGTGTCCGTAGCCGGGATCGACGACCATGGTATCGCCCATGGCTTGCAAGGCGTGGCTCACGCGAGCGTCGAGTTGCGCGCGGGTGTCGCCTTCCAGCCGGAGGTAGCAGCCCACGCGCACGACGCTATAACCCGCGCCGTGCAGCGCCGTCGCCTGGTCCTCCGCGTCCCGCGCGGCCAGCGTGGTGGCGATGTTTTTCCCCCGTCCGGCCGTACCCTCCATCAGCTTCAAGCGCCACTCCTGCCGGCGTCGCTCCCACGAGCGGCGCAGGCCGCGCAGGTGGAACACGAGGGTCGCGGGGCACTCCGGCAGCACCAGCGGGCGCGTCCAGGCGGGCTGGGTCTCGTCGGGTGGCGCCACGACAAACAGCGTGCGCGTCCACCGCGCGCGGCCGCGCGCCGGGTCCACGATCCGGTAGGTGTGGAAAGCCTCCTCGGACTCGTCGAGGGTCGGGGCGCTATACCACCCGTCGCCGCGGGGGATGAGGTGCCGGGCCACGAAGGCGCGCGCCGTGGCGCTGTCGGCTGTGACCGGGGGGACGCCCATGGCGACGAGTTGGCGCGTGAGGGAGGCCACGGCCTGGCGCAGGCGCGCGGGCTCGGACTGGTCGGGGTGGCCGTCGCGCGCGGGGTACGGGCTCACCAGGAGCCAGTAATCGAGCCGCGCGACGTGCCGCGCGCCGGGGTCCGTCAACCGGCGTTGCCAGCGGGACAGCAGGCGCTCGCCCAATTCCCCGAGTTGCGGCGTGTGCGGCGTCGGGGCGAGTTGCGCGCGCAGCCCGGCCACGAGCGCGGCCGCGTCGGCGGGCCGGTTCTCCACGTAGATTGAGAGCCGCGCCTTGTGGGGCAACGACGCGGCGAGCTGCCCGAACAGCGCGGCGTGCCGCTCCTGGTCGGGCAGGGTATCGGCATCGAGCATGTAGCCGGGAATATGCAAGAGCCGGTGGCGTGTGCCACCGGCCCCGATGATCGTGCCGTCGGTGTCGTCAACCCTGACGACGCCGCGCCGCTTGTAGGCGCGCGTGGGCATGGCTCCCTCCCCTCTGACCATAGACGAGGACGAGGCGCGCGACCCGGATCGTATAGATCACGGACCGGCGCGCGGCGTAGCGGGTGAGTTGCGCGGGGTAGCGTTCGACGCCGCCCCGCCACAAGACGAGAATGGGCGTGATGAGCAGCATGGTGGGCAGCGCCACGGCGAGGATATGGGCATTGGGGTCCGCGACGTGCGCCGCGAACCCCGCGCAGACCCATAGCGACGCGATGCCCACGACCACGGCGGCCCACTGCGGAGCGGTCAGGCGGCCAAGCCGCAATGAGTGGTTGAGGCTGCGGGGCGTCTGATGCGCCATCTTAGAACGACGACCCGATGGTGGTGAAGCCCATGAGCAGGACGGCGGCCAGGACGGCCGAGCCCAGGATCGCCCCTTTGTGGCCCCGGTCGAACACGACGCCGAGCGCGGCGCCGAAGATAATCATGGCGAGGAGCGCCGGGCGCACTTCGGTCAGGAAGCCGATAATCTTGGTTCCGGCGTCCCCGAAGGCGCTAGCGATAATAAAATCGTTCATACTGGTACTGACCCTTTCGTCTGCGGTGTAACGATCTGTCGTGCGTGGGTGGTCAGCGGGGCCGCGGTTGCCGCCGTGGCCTCGACTGTTTTCAAGCGTGCGCGCCTATTCCTCCTTGCCACCTCCTCCCTAAACCGTCTGACTTGCGGCTATAAATGCGCGCCTGTTACGTTGTTCCTATAGACCGTCTGGTTGCAACGACTAGCGGCGCTAGCTCTTATTTAACACACTCTATAATAGAGCGAGTTAAATAGAAAGTTAGTGCTAGGATACCGCGTCCTGAATGGAAGCGTCAAGGGTGAACGACTCGACACAGCGCAGTGAGGCTAAACGCTTGGCGGCTCTGGTCAACCAACTCTTCGAGACTCACCGCTATTCGAGCGGACGAGAGTACAAATTGAGCGAAGTGGCCGCCGCGACGGACGACGCGCTAACGACCTCATGGTTAAGCCTGTTGCGTAAGGGTGCCATCGCGAGACCGGGAGCGGACAAGATACAACGCCTGGCCGACTTCTTCGGGGTCGAAGCCGCGTACTTCACCGGCCGACAACCGCAGCCCAGGGACGACACGCAACAGGACGTGGAGCTGCGCCGGGTGATGAGCCAGCCGTTGGTCCGGGAGATGGCGCTGCGCGCTGGCGAGCTCGACGAGGAGGATCAGCAGCACCTATTCGACTTGGTGAACCAAGCCCTAGCCCTCGGGACGCGCACCAGGATGGCGCGCGAGCAGCAGGCACAGAACATGCTCGAACGCGGCATAGATGAGCAAAGCGAGGATCAATAGCGGTCATTAGGACAGATATGCTTCCCCCGATTTTGATAAAAGATGCCGCCTACGAGGCGTGCCGCGCCTATAAACTAAACACGCCTTTCAAGACCGATCACTTCCTCGTCGCTCTACAAGAGGAGCGCGAGCTGTACATCGAGATGCAGCCGCGGCTCATGCCCGATGGCACGTTCGGGTTGTGCGTGGCCGAGAGCAAGACGCAGTACGTCATCTTCTACCATGCCCTGTCGAGCCTCCTCCACCGCGAAGCGACGATCTGGCACGAGCTGGGACACATCTTTTTCGATCACGTCACCCCGCGCAGGAATAGGTTCCGTTTGAAGGCGGGGTATGATCCACAGCGCGCCCTCTCCGTGTTCCATGACACCGCCGAGGACTACGAGGCCGAACTGTTCGCGCGCATCATGCTGCGCTACGCGCTCGGGCACAACACGCGGGACTACGACCGCAGCCTGGCGGCGCGGCAAAGTGACCCGGAGCGCGCGTCCCAGCTAAAGCACTTCCTCGATGAGCTGGCTTTGCGTTAGGAGAAGAAACGCCATGATCGTCGTCCATGTCGCACAAGTGCTCCTGCTCCCGCTGGTCGGCTTAACGCTTGGGGTTCTGGCGGGACGCGCCTTGGGACCAAAGCCGACGCGGGCTAACGTCCTTTGGTCGCTGAGTCTAGTATGTGCTTGCTTGGGGCTGGCGTGCTGGCCCAACTCAACGGGCACCGCCATTGACGGATTCGCGCACGTCCGAGGGCTGGGACATCTCGCCACCGACACGTTCACCAGCGCCTCATTCGTTTTGCAATTCGCTTTCACCTCCGTCGTCGGCGACCGCTGGACGCGGAAACGCTTCGTCGCTGTCGTGGTGTACGTCTCGCTTGTCGTGCTGTACATCGCGCTCTGGCTAGCGATCCATAACACCTACGACTTGTACCGCAGCTATAGTGGCTGGCCTCCCCCTGTCCTGGCGACCAATCTCACCCTCGTTGCCTTGATCGGCTACGCGGCCGCCATCGGTATCTATGGGTACGCCGGCTGGTTGCGCGAAGACGCCCACAACTCCGAGCGTCTGGTTGCCGGGGGCGCGACGACGGTATTTGCCCTAGCCAGTGTCTACGCTGTCCTTGTCCTTGGGCAAACGATCGCGTCATTGCTCGGGCTCGGATCGACGGAAATCATGGGTTTCACGGGGCCGATCACGCTCACGGCCGGCTTGTTTGCGGTGGTGGTTATATGGGTGCTCACCGGCAAGCGGTCGCGTCGGCTCAGAGCCTACGCGCAGGCGGTGTTCACGCTTCGCCAACGTGAGGTCGAGTTGGAGAAACGGGAGCGCGAGATCGCCGAGTGGAAGGATCGCTTGACCGAGCTAGAGGGCAACATCGCGGACCTGGCCGTGTGGGTTGAGGATCAACTCATCCAGATACACGCCGAGGTCGATGGGCGGCCGCTCGACGACGTGGCGACGTGGTGCGCTGCGGCAAGCCAGTCACCGTACCAGCGCAAAGTGTCGCTCACGACGACGCGCCTGGTTCTGCTTGGCCAGGCACGCGTGCTGCGGCTGCCGCGCTACGACCTCGGCTTGCTGCCGCACGAGGACGAGTCCGACGGCGCGAGCATGGCACAGGACCTCCCGCGGGAGGTCGAAGACCACGAAAACTTCCTCTCCGACGTGCTGCGTGAGCTGCAAATGGTGGACCCACAATCGCTGCCCGAGGGTATGGAGCCGCGCGACGAGCCTCCCGGATGGCGCCGGGACGCAGCGACAATTATCGCTCAAGCCTTGCGTCGCTACGGTCATACCCGCCGGCGCTGGCCCGCTTAGGAGGCCCTGATGGTGCAAAAAAGAAGTAAGGGGTCTGTGCGTCCGGTCGGCATGTCGCTGGCGACGTGGCGGCTCGCCAATGTGCTGTCTTTCTGTGGCAACCCCTTCGTCATATCGGTCCCTTGTTTCGCAGCCACGAGCTTCCAATCGACACAACATTGGCCGGATCGCCTGCGATGGTGGGGCATCGCCACGGCGGTCATGACTCTACCCTCGCTCGTCTACGTGCGCTACGGCGTTCGCACGGGCCGCCTCTCCGATCACGAAGTCTCCATCCGCGAGGAGCGATTCTGGCCCTATGTGGGCGAGATCGCCGCTGTGGTGGCATCCTATGGGCTTATGCGCGCCCTGCGCGCCCCGCGCGAAATGACCGCGCTCGTCGTGTCCGTCGCAGGCGCCATGATGACCATTACGGGCGTGACGCTGGTGTGGAAGATGAGCATGCACGTCGTCGGCACGGCCGGTGCCGCGACCGTGCTCGTGCTCCTCTACGGCAAGCGTGCGGCCCCTGCGCTGGCCCTCGTCCCCCTCGTCGGCTGGTCGCGCTACGTGCTCGAACACCACACCGTCGCGCAGATCGTCGTCGGCGCCGTCGTCGGGGCGGGGGCTCCCCTCATCGTCTTCCGGCAGATGGGACTGCTGAGAAACCTCACTGAGCAGGGGTGAGCATCGGCCATTCTTTTCCAAGTAGGTGGACATCGCCGGCGACACGTTGGCGGGATGGGCGGACGTGACGCGCGCGGCGACGCCATCAGCCACATACACGCCGGCGGCAGGCTGTGTCCGTCCCCGCCTTGTCTTTGTATCGGCTACACCGTGTGCTCAGGCCACGCTATATCGCGGCGCTCAACCCTATTCCCAGGGCAGCGTCGGCAGCCGACGAAGCGCCGCGATATAGCGTGCCTCGTCGTAGGGCTGGTGGCTCTTGAGCACGTCGAAGATCTCGCTCGTCACCGCACAGGCGATCAGGCGGCGCGCCTCGTCCTCGGTGTGGCCGTCCGCCAGAAGCCGGTCGAGGGTGTGGCGCGTCTCCGGCGGTGTACCGTCGCGCAGTTGGGTATCCACGACCTCCATGATGGCCGCGCCAAGCGCCGGATTCGTCTCGGGTGCACCCCTCGCCCGTGTCCCCGTCCTGATCATCGTCTGCCCGTGCCGCCCTTTCCGTGCCATGATCCCCCTCCCCTGTTCCATCTCGATCAGCGCGTGGTTTCACTCTCCATGATACTGATGACCACGGCGCGGTCAAGGGGGGGTGCGGTCGGTGGGGCGGGACGGATGCGAAGCTCACGGCGCTAACACCCATCAGCCAAAGGCGCCAGCGTCGGCCTATATCCGTCCCCCACTCCATTACTCTAACGCATTGAAGGCGCGAAAGGTTACGCGATGGTGCGACGACACCGCACCTCAATACCCCGCGTCCGTCCGCACCCGCTCGACCCACGCGGCCCACCAGCGCAGGCAAAACAGCTCGCCGGTCGGCCGATACGCGACCTCGATCTCCCAAGAGAGCAAGCCCTCCGGTTGTAGCAGGCGCGTCACGCGGTAGGTCTCCGCTTCCTGGTTGATGTCGCGGCGCAGATCGCGCGCCTGGTGCCAGTCCATGCGTAGCTCGTCGGGGAAATAGTCGGGTGATAGCTCCATGCTATAGGCATCGGCGCGGATGACACACGATGATAGCCACAACCCGGTACTTTCAACTATCCCCATATGGGGGGGTAAGGCAGTAGCCGGACCACGGCGGCGAACGCTTGCGGTGGTAGCAAGCGGACGCCCGGCGACGACTCGCTACTTGGAAAAAGAATAGACCGGCTCCCCTCTCCCAAGCGCCCCGGAAACGCACGTTTCCACGCCTCTACCCCGACTGACGATTATTCGGCGCGCACCTCCGCGACGCCGGCGAGATCGCCGCTTTTAGGCGTGCCGCCGCGATGGCCGCGCGGTTCCCCGCCCTGAAAGACGTTCGTTTTATAGGGTGCTGTCCGAATAAACATGCACCTATTTTGCCCTCTTTTTGCCCCCTTTTACCCTTGATATTCATGCTTATAAGCATGTATAATTAGGGTGTAGGGAATAAAAAAGACGGGTCGCCAGCCCTAGACAAGCTTTTGGGCGACCCGCCTCCACAGACCCCCTACAAGGGAGTTCACTTTATGGTAGCACAGGCCCAGGATACCTTTACCCCGGCTATCCCCGCCCCAGGCGGAACGCCTGGCGCGCTCACCCCCCAGGAGCGCGGGCGGTTGGGAGGGCAGGCGACGTTTGCCCGCTACGGGCGTGAGCATTTGTATGTTATTTGTAATCCATCCGGTTGCCGCACGCCCGATCCGAGGGAGGGGTGTCGCGCAGGGACAGGAGACGATTGGCCGGCATCTGCCGCCGTATATATATACAGAGGGACGGTTATCTATG
>JAABUL010004827.1_pt1 | contig 17511 bp, 14 predicted proteins | sample 5559151 | NCBI WGS metagenome assembly JAABUL01 (sample SAMN10711876, study PRJNA513368) | rock metagenome | isolation source: Antarctica rocks | place: Antarctica: Victoria Land, Pudding Butte sud | reverse complement strand
CGACGTAAGTAACCCAAATCCTTGGACTTACATGCCCAGGTCCGTCTCCCAACAGTTCCACTAACCATAGTATTTTCAGTGGTGTTATACAAATGTACGGATTTCCCGGATGTCACCCTACCGCCCTACAACTTCCCCCCCGTTGGGGCAGCCGCAAATCCGAGTCCTGTCTTCAACTTCACACTCTCAAATGCTTCGTCTCCCGATCTGTCTACTTCAAATTCTAGTCTGCTGAGTAGCAGTTCGAGTGGTGATGTTGCGACCGCGTAAGCAACACAGAGAAAGGTTAAATGAAAGTAAGGAAGCAAAGGCTGCAATTACAGCGCCGGATTTTTTTTTTTGGGTCTCACTAGTCAGAAGAACGCGGTAAAGCGCCTTCTCGCTAGGGCTCTCGAGGTTTATTGTATCGCCATCTAAACTTTTATAGAAAATTGACCTGCAAATGACTAAAATGTCGTAGGTTTTTTTTGTCACGGGTAAATCATCTAGTCAACTGAATTGGTTTCTACATCGATGCTGCCCCTTTGCATTAAATGGAAGTATCAACTATAATACGTAGGGATTATTACTGAATACAAGATTTAATTAACGAATTATTCAATTCTACTACCCGTTACCTATCACCCGTTTAAATTGACAATACAAGTCTTCTACATAAAACCTACTATCTAGGTACATAGACCTACTACAGAAGCTTCTTCCACGCCTTCCTTATCAAAAAACCTCACATAACCCGATTGGAAATATAGTCTCACGAACGCATTTATGTAACCAAGCCAAACCCTCACAACTCCTGCCCTTTCCCTATCACGCATCACCACTCAGTCTTCCCCACCACATCACACCTTGGATTTAAGAAAGCTGACGTTTTAGTCACGAAAGGGAAGCATGGAGAGACAGCAGTGGTTCTAGATAGGCAGCTAAAAGGTAAAGGGTTCTGAAGCAGTAGTCAGGCGATGCTCCTTTTAGCTCGCTCCCGGCTTAGGCTGAAGCCAGCCGTTTGCTGTAGGTCAAAGACGGGAATGGGAACTTTTCGTGGCCGTACTGTTGATAGATAGGAGGTTCATGACAAAAGCGAACGGGTTTCCAAAAAAAAATCTGGATTCTGTTGTTCTCATTGCTTTCTATAAACGCCCAGTCCCCATGCCGCTATGTCGACTCAAGTATTGCCAGGCCCTGTCCAGCACGGTCGTCGCATCTCCCGTTCGTCCCATCTTTTCGTATGATCTGGCTAGATCCAGGGCGAAAGGCAGGAGCCGCTGTAGTGAGGCGCCATGTCGACTTAATGACTGCCAGGCACTTCTCGCAAGAAGGACTGCGTCTGCTCTTCTTTTCCTCCCGAGCAAAATACCGCGCGCATGAGAAATCGCGAAATCACAGCCATGAGACGAGTATATATCCATTATTTCGAGAGAGTAGACATGATGCAAGATTTGGCTCCTGTACTTGTTGAAGGCTTTTAGCATGGTAGGACAAGAACTGATAGCATTAAAGAGGTGTAACAGTTCAGGAAGAGACGCAAGGATTTGACCAGTGACTTCGACTGGAAGCTCATTCATAGTGACCATGGTGGCGACTTGATGCTCAGGCGTAGATGTGTTTTTGATATGACGGATAGCGTGGTTAGGTCTGGACAACTCGCTGCCGCATCCGCGAATCATGCATTGTTTTCCATTTGATGCTTTAAATGCGTGATCGTAAGAGATATCCCTCCTCTTTTCCAAAACTGAGATACGCGTCAGGGCTGTTTCCAACGTCTTGTAAAGCGGTCGATTAACTTCCTCTTTTGGGAGACTTGTTATGTTATCTGGTGAACTAGAGCGAAGACGCTCGCCATGGGAGTGATCCTGATCAAGGTGCTCCAAAACTTCAATTCGAGCAAAGAAGGTTTCTGCCCTCTTCCACAACTTCCGATGAGGGCTTTCTAAGGAACGCTGGCGCTTGGGGTTGGCCTGCTTCGCAACAAGCTCGCTATGATGGAAAGCATTTGTGCTTTGCTCATTTCGTGATCCTAAGACTAGATTAGTCCACGAGATGAGCTTCATAAGGGTGGCTGCTTACTTTTGCTTCGACGTTGAGAGCCTAAAGTAGGAGGTTTTGCTTTATTCGATGCAGCTGCTACCATGCTCAACATGTGAAAGTGGAGGCAGTTGGTCGAGTTTTCGCTAGCGTCATTACAAATAGGCTGCCTAAGTAGCCATTGATGCACCTCAAAAAGCCCAGAAGGAGAAAAAATAAGGAAAACACCGCTGTCGTATTTTCAAGGATGAGATTTAATTTCTAGTGGCATTTGTGAAGTTTTACACCCGCTGGTCAAGTGTCGTTGGCTACGATACTCGCGAGGGACGAGGATACAGAGTCGTAGAGATCGCCTGAACAGAGTTCTAATGTCTTCTATCTCAAATCGGATCTTGATCAAGCCGCATTTTTCCACTCAAAATTCGTTGCGTCTGGAATGTTTCTAAGCAGCAGCTTGTGATGTCACTTTTTTCACTGGGTGAAAAAATCCGAGGTTACACGCATTGACATTGCTGACGACGAACCGAAAGAGACGAAGTTCAGGATGAAATGGCGCCGATACGAGGTTCATCGAGACGACAGTCAACTCCCTAAAGACTTCTCTGCATGTCTCTGCCGAGCACGCAGCACATTTATGCTTTCACTATACTTTATGTGAGATCGGTCTACCTCGTTGCCGTGTGGGCTAGAGAACATCGAATTCACCTTCTAGGAGACTGAAATGAGAACATTTCTAGTCTCTCAGCCATTCCATATCATGCCTGAGGGACGACAGCAATGGTTCAAAAGTCTCAAAGAACTATAATGCACTTGCTTCATTGACTTTTTCTTCTTCTTCTTTCGAATCTCGCTGTGGATGAAGCTCAAATTGACGAGCCTGAGATCATTTGCTCGACCTCATCCTTCGCAACTGCCTCACGTTCACTCTTCTCGATTCGTCGAGGTTGTGACTGCACTGTCACTGAAAGCTTGAACTCGCGGCTACGTGAAACCTCGCGGAATTTGTATAGCCTGACAGGCCAGGTCGAAGAGCGCATAAATCGGAGAGGATATAAAGGTAAGAAGCGAGATGGGAGTGCGTGTGAGTGAGGGATTGCTTTTCATGCCCTTTCCTGCTGCGGGGCTGATAAGGGAAAGCAGAAGCCAGGATACTTAATAAACAGACACTACACATGATTGAAGCCTCTCGTCTAACAATGACGGACGTTTAATCCTGGCCTCCATTACTTCATCCTCAACATATAGGCGCTAGCCAGTGAGAAGGCCGTAGGGAGCAAGTACAGCATCGCAGAAACGGAGAACCATTCTCGGCCGTGCTTTTGTTGACGTTGCAACTGATGCAGCAGACATGTCGCACTCTAGCCACTTGATCTTGTGCCATTAGCTATCTGCTGCCACGCAACATCACCTAGCTGCTGCACATCGATATCGACGAGATCCCCTTCGAAGATGGCGATATCTCCTGGGAAATCCGACGCAACACAGGATACGTTATCTTTTTCAACCACGAAGGCGTGCCTCTTCGTCACAACACGCGAAGACCATTACATGAATGCAAGTGGTTCGAACGCAACGTACTTTACCCCTTCATGGCCTATGGTAATGGCAAGAGCGCTGTGCGTCTCACCCGTGGTGTGGCACCGAGTGGCCCCACTGCGTCACAGACTATCATCTTGCAATACCCCAACCCTTCCTTCAAGACCTGGCGCGCGAGATTCATGCTCTACCACGACTTCTCGGTTCTGGTTCCATGATCTAAAGAAACCCATCATCATTTGATTTCATGCTGCAATCGGGCGAGTTCAGTCAAATAATGCTTTGGAGATTGGTGCTAGCACGCTACTTCTTCGATCGCATGGCTCTCGATGAGGATGGTGTGAAGCAGGCCGCGGCCTTGGGTTATCTGCGCCATTGTGCACGCACGCTGAAGGATTATATATTTAGTAATCTCAATATTATATCTCGCATGCACGACTACACTGCCGCGCAAGGCATCGTCCACAAAGGTGTGAATCTGCATTTCATGCACGGTACCGAATTGTGATCACCACGAAATGCCAAAAAATGCTCCCTATGAGATGAAAACTACCGACATGCCACCAACGACGACGCAGTTTTGAAAATCCGGATTCCACCATGGACCTGCCCATGATCAGTGTTTGCATTGGCTGCTTCCTCCGTTTTTCCGCTGTACTAACGCCGTCGGGGCGGCTGGAATAGTTGAAGCCGTCTGCGTGTATGTAGACTGCGGATTGATGTTTGAAATCCCTTAAACGTATTTGGAACCAAGGAACAGAATGCTGATGGCATACCGTTCCAACAGAGAGACATGTGTAGATCTCAAGGTTTAGTTTTATAACAAGATGGAGTTCCAGGTTCATCATAGGTAAATGAGGAGCATATGGTGGGAGTACCAAGCGGCGCCGGTAGACGAGTTTTCCAAAAACCCATCCTGAAGACTTGATTAGAATTGGAACAAAGGGGTCAATGGCAGATTACTATAGATGTTGGAAGACTGGATACCCAGAAGATATTGAACAGTGCAGACATCAATACGAACCAAAACCTTGCAGTTAATCCAATCCTTAAAAATTTCTTAATAGATGCCAAAGAAACAAGGAGCTAAGGAGATAAAAACACGACAAGAAAGCGCCTTGCCGTATCTCTTTTCAGTCCTGAAGAACTCCAAGCAGGTTAAGCTTCCAGCACCAAACCCACCCACCACCCTCACCTAATTTCCCTTAGACCCCGTTGGCCTCTGCCGGCGACGCTCCACCTTGGTAACTCCATAATCGGCTCAATTCCCTTACAGTCTTGCCCTCCATTTCTGGGGTCGCTCCCTTCATGGCCTGAGGTATGAAGTTGATCTTCGTCTGCGTGCCCATACTGTCTTCATTGAGCAACGAGCTTGGAGCAGATCCGAAACCTGACTCCCGGCGCATGAGGCCTAGCTTCCTAGTAGCGGCCTTTTCTCTACCAATAGCTGTCACCATGTCGACATCGACGATTTTGTCCAAGAAGTTGTCTAGTTGGGTGTGACAAGGGAACATAGCGTCCATGTAGTGCTGATTGAACAGATGCCCGGTCGCGCCCATGCGCACAAACACACTGCCATTGTAGCGGTTTTCGAGAGTGGACATGGTGCTGTGTAGCACGCCCCAGCGCGCAATCATATCGTATTCGTTGCAATAATGCTCGATATGGGCTATGCAGCGGGGTTGAGATGATAGGGTAACCAAGGGATTGGAAAAGTGGGAGGCTGCAGAGCCGAAGGTGTAAACTTCCTAGAATCGTAGAGATGGATTAGCTATTCACTTCTATTTGAATTATGTAGATGATAGTGATAAATACCAGTTTAGAAACGGTGGATCTTGGAAGGTCAGCAAAAAGCTCGTCAAGGACCATTGATATGATAATGCCGCCTTGTGAGTGGCCAATGAGAACAACCTTGGTAACGGTAGGATCGGCGAGGCAAGCTTTGACATAGTCATAAGTGACACGGACGTCCATGGTTCTGTAGGAAAAGCATCTTTGGATCAAGCATTCAATCAGATCGGCCACAAGACCGTAGCTGTACCTAGTCTTAGTAGCCACCTGGCAAAGTATAGTTGAAGTATCTACCTGTTGTTGTGCACGCCAATAATGGCACGCCCAAATGTCTTAGAGAGACGGTCAATGTTCTTCTGCAATCCTGCATGGCTATGGTAGTCAGTAAGCCTTAGACACCATGGGAATAACGGGATAGGTCGTACCCAGTGGCGCAGCCATTGACAAACAGCCAGCGCTCGCTTCCATGCTTATCCGCCGATGCAATCGTATCATCGTCCATCATGGAGTATGCGATCCTAGGGCCCTGCATCGGCCATGATAGTACGTAGATAATGGCGCAGCACACGGTGGCTATCATGATCGAGAGCACGCCCGGTAATATCATCATAAGTGGGATGGCTGCGACCAGAAAGGTGATCTCCAGGATAGAGAGCCAAATTTGAAGCAAGAGGTCTCTTGCACTCAATGGACCCACATATAACTCGCAGCTCTTATCCGATGTCCTGAATGGGATGACGAGCCATGGCAGGTATCGCAGCAAGGTGGAAAGCACACCTGCATCGCGCAACAGCAACCGGAGAGGGTTCTCGCGGGAAGCCTGCGTCGTCGTGCTGGCGAGAGCATCCATCTGTGGTGGGATATACTTGATGTTGCTTGCCATGGTGGTTGTGGACACGGTTTTTGCAGGCGGAGGTGTTCTCATGACATACGGGGCAAGTTGCTCATGTGTGACGCGTGTTGGCTCGTGACCGCTGTTAGGAAGACCCGGCATGGCGACTTTTCGAGTGGGGAAAGGTGGATGAAAGAAAGTGCAGAGCTCAGCCGGTCTTGAGTATTTGAAAGGCTATCCACATGACCACAAGAGACGTTGGAGATAAACATTACGAGTGGAATGCGATGTTTATCCCTTACTCTAGACAGAATGGGGCTAGCCTTCACCAATGGAACTTTTCAACAATGGTCCACTCCAGGTCACCACATACGATGGTGCCTTCTTCGCGGACCATCTGGCTATTGCAGACAATAGCACACGGTAGGTCGCCCCTTCCAATCTTCACTAATCTTTCCCAATCGTTCATTCTCTTTGTCCAGCGCCATCTCTCGATAGTCAATGCTTCTCTGGACTTCAGAATTGCCTGACACCAATCACCAACCCTCACAACCATGCCTCTAGTGCCGCCTTCATGGTTCTCGACCTTCAGGACGATGCTGACATGATCTCTCTCTTCACCAACCTTCTCCACCTGCAAGTCACCCCACAGCTCTTCGTACTCTGTTTGAAGTCCTGTGACGGGGTGAACCTGAGTTCCTCGCTCCAAGACGTCGCCATTATTTTGCCGCCACATATCACCTTCATCAGGTCGTGGATTATCACTTTTGGAATCTATCCAATGCTCCCAGATCGAGTGTAGAGGTTTGGCATCTTCGGGTCCGCTAGAACCCTCGGTCGTGCTAGATGTACCAGCAAAGGCCCATTCTAAGATGGCTATGGAATGAATCTCATCCTTTCGGTCTAATTCTTTCTGGTACAAATCTTTGTAGATACGGACGTCGACATAATGCGAGGTTTGGGAGGTCAGAACTACCGTAGAAGTTGGTTCTTCGGGCTCGCCAGGCACCTAGAGAAAGGTTAGATTCTCCAAGCCTTGGTGGGGGAGGGATGGTACCAAGCGAAAATGCTTGCGCTGTGTGATGGACGGGACCCCCATAGCTTCATATGACAGACATACTCAGGCGGACTTCGTGTCTCAAGAATGAGAGTACTGTGACCTCTAGGGAGTAAGGTGATATAAATATCACCCGCGCAAGGTAATGCATCGCTACTAGTCCGAGGCCCTCGATTCGCTAAACTACCAATCCTTGCAAGACGTTTCAATCTCAACCTCATCTTCATCGATACCTGCCATGATAACGACATTATACGATTGGATCATGTTCGTTGTGTCCTAAACTTGTGCCAAGTCTTTAAATTTAAGAGCATTCGATTATGGCCAACTTACTAAGTCTGAAGGGGATCTACACTGCCACCCATCTCCTTTTCCATGAAGTGTTCGAAGTTACTGCGAAGAAGTATGCTTCTTTGTAGCTCGAAAGCTGTCATAGCCCCTTTAAATTGGAGACTGGCTTTGCCCTAGCTGGTATGGCGGCTTTCGCCATAGGACTTTAAAGTGCTCAAAGATCCGCGTCGATGCCAACGATAAGAAGGTCACGCCATTTAGACAGCAGGGAATATTGATGCAGTGCATCCTGGCCAGGGGATGCTTCTCAAGTACACTAATCTGTAGAATACAGCTAGGTCTATTCATAAAGGCGTCTCGAATTGTTGATTCTCTACCGCGAGTTCGAAAGATTCAGCGTAACCAGCCGCAAATCAAGCGCCGGCAGGTGATTGTCATGGCAGCCATCAGATTCATATCGAGGAAGCTGATAAATACTCCTTGCAGTCTGCGCAGTAAACTTAATAGAATGGCGCCATTACTTCAACATCGTTTTGTTGGTTCTGCTGTCCAACAATTCCGTATGACCAACTCTTCATGTACCGAGATATTATCCTGCAACTAAGCTGTTACCTGGGGAGTTTTCTCCTCACAAACCGTTTTAGTATGCGAGTCCTGCGTTCAGCCTATACATATCGCTTGCCACTCGCCCACAAGCAGGGTCATGTATCTCATTTGGAGGATCTAATAAGAACTGCGCCGAAGGTGTCTATGCTGCTCCCTGTACATCCTGGGGAAACTTTAGTGCTCCGAAGAGACTCATACTACAAGAGAACGCAAAATACTCACGGGCTTACAGCTTGCTAAAACTAAAGGATGTAGAGGACGGCAGCTGCACTCGATCCGAATCGTGGGTGTCGCCTTGAGGTAGGTACTGAACATTGTTGGCTGGAGAAGTACACCAACGAAGACGATCGGTTCTCTTTGGCCCAAGATAGCCTTGAAAGGCTCCTCGTCGACATGACTGTGGATGAGCCGGTAAGAATATATCTATTGATGTGTCAAAGAACATCATGCAATGCTGAGGTGAAGGAAATATGTTGACTTAGTTTAGTCAAGTCGAGGTGCCGCAATTGGTCATGGAGAATCAGGGTTTCTCTCACCTGACAAAAAGCATTGGAGTTTGCATTATCTGCTCGTCAAGGACTGAGCAAGGTTACTGCTGAATGCAGTGAGTAAGTGAAGATCCAGATTATCCGTCTCAATTCTCGCAGGGTATGGTCCTTTTTGGGAGCTAGCCTTGTCCGAGTTTCCGGGGGAAAAAAGGGGGGATTATATCTGACAATGAGGGATATCCCCCTATGGTCTTCGGTTCCACCACTCTAGTGATGTAGCTATCTGCACATGCTAATATCATTACAGATCAATCAAGTCGCCAGTTCGAATCTCGATAGCGGCAATTAAATCAATCAACGACTTCCCCTTTCCCCCCTTAACGCCTTATAAGGTAAACACCAGCAAAAAATCGATCGACTCATACTTAAATTATTCAGCACTATTAAGTTAATCAACTATCAATTTCAATAATGGTATTCAAGGTATGTTCTTCTTTTCTTCCCTCCCTCAACTAATTTCAACATTCCAGCAATCAATCAATCTCGATTCAATTAACAACTAATCTTCAACATCAGCAATTTCAATCGAGCATCAATTACAACAATAAAGTAAGTTCCCCAATACTTCGACCGAAGACCAATTTCTTGATCCTTAATCCTCGACTTGGTCTTAAAAAGCAGATTGTACATGCAAGCTCTTTTGCATTCGACCTCTTAAGATAAGGCTCCTACGTCCTCTAATCTCATGAATATCCTATTTACCAATCGAAGCAATAATCTCTAGGAAGGCCGAATCGGGAAACCACATTTCACTACACAGGCACATTCTTACTCAACGAACAAACGTTCTACCCATCTGTTGCGACTGTACATGCCTTGTGCTTTCAAAGATGATCTAGTGCTGAAAGGCTTTTTCCAAGCTTGCATTCACCGTGTTGGAGAAGTCAAGTGACTCGGCCACTCATACGCCGTTTTTAGTAAAATATCCGCCCGGCCAACATGAAAGCTTTTAACTACCAAATTAGCGTAAGCTGCTCGACAGTGGGCTGACCTGACCTAAGGCTCCATAGCTCTCAGTAACGGTCACATAGGGAAATCACAAAAAGACAGCTGGAGCCGGTAACTTACTCTCCGGATCACCCAGCGGCCATAAGTAATGCGCTTATCTTTCGCAAAAGGTTTCTGCATATGACATACATCTTAAAGTATCCTAGTACGACCTTCGGAAAGCATAGCTCTAGAGCAAGGCCTCCGGATACGAGACAAGACCCGTTCCATAAAAGCACACACATATCCAGACATTATAACATTCCAGCCTCGCTATCACTTCCGATGACCACTGTTGAAAAGCCTCTACATTTTCTTACACCTCGTAGTCCCTTTCACCTCAGGCATATATTCACTGACAGAGGCAAGAACAATCGTTGAACGCCATTCAAAAACTGCATCTTACATGACCTCAAATCTCAAGAACCTTATATACTGTTCGTGGGATAGACGAGCCTATTCACATAGCCGATGGCTCTATTCTTCAGATTCGACACGAAGAACCTCAATTTGTCTGTAATGGTACCCGTGTCGTATCGAAAATTGACTACCAAAACTGAAAAGCTTTAGGCCTCGCATATAGAAGGTGGTATGGAGCCTATTACGACAAGGACAACCACTTGGTAGTAGCAAGCTTGAAACACTCAACTGTTCAGGCAGCATTTCATGTCTTCTAACTCGTGGCTTGTCTGGCTTGGTCCGGTATGTTCGAGCCGAATTGGAGAGAATACTTTTTTAGATAATGGGGTGCACTATGCTACGGAGAAGGCCGAGGAAAAGGAAGGAAGAGTATGAAGGAGAAGAAATAGAAGAGAAGAAGAATGCGAGAACTTGTCACCGCTCTGGTATTCTGCTATTGTTTACTCCATGAGAACCATATCCGCCCATAAACATAGAACACGAGATATCAAGCCATCGCTTCCATCAGCAAGGATCACAAGAGGCCCCACAGTAACAAGAAGCGTACATCACTACCACACGCAAATCAAAGACACATCAACGAACCATGAACGTAATATGTAGAACATCACCACCAACATTTCGCCCCCAAGCCGGCCATTTTAATATATAGATGTACGCACTGGACCATTTCACCCGCGCAGTGACTTAATCTTCCAACCTGCGAACGTCCCTGCTCCCCCAGTCTATACTGAGCAGAGCGTGCTATTAATGAAACGACGTCCATTCCTCCCTATTTCCTGGCCCCTTCCTCCCCCCCCCCGGGGGGCTTCCTCTTCTCTTTCCTCCACTCTTCCTCTTAACCCCCCCCCCCCCCCTTTCACACTGTCCCCACCATACCCCCGTCTCCATTTCCCTCAATCCACGTTCAAATCTCTCACGGCCCCGCTTGCGTAAAAGCCCTCATACAGATCATCTCCTCAACACCTCTCCTCGTGCTCATGCCAACAGATCTGCAATTTCAACCAAGCAACAACGATAGCGACATGCCAAGGAAGGCGACAAAGAAAGAAGGAAAGGGGTTTGGATTTGATAAATGGGTGGGGTTCGTTGATTCGAAAAGGGTTGGGGGGGGGGGGGAGCAGACATATGTAGAATGGGATATTCCAACAGACATTACAGATTCTTGTTTAGATAAGGAACGCGCTCAGATGGAATATCGTAACCAGTCTTCTCAAGCTATGAAATCTTGTCTATACCCACTAAAAACAACCAACCAACCAACCCCACAAACCTCCCCCATTATCCCCCATCCCTTCAAAGTAAAGTATTTTCCCCCCTGCAAAACCCCCCCACAAAAAACACCACCCCCACATGAATCGAACCTCCCAAACCAAAAACTCCCCAAAAAAAAATAAAAAAATTCCCTGACACAATGCAAAGCAACAACACCCCCTCCAACCAAGCCAGGCCGGTTCAGATTTCTGGCAACACGGTGCGCCACATCGATCATGACGTTCTACAATAGCTCGATGGTCAGGAGGGCGTTTTTATTTTACTATACAAAACCAAGAAAAATAAATAAACAGCGAGGTGGTTTTTCTGGTTGAGAGAGAGAGAGTGGGTTGGTTCGTTTTGGAAAGGGAGAGTTGGGGAAGAGGTTGTGTGTGTGTGTGTGTGGAGGTTGGGTTTTGGGGGGGGGTTGGAAGGGGAGTGGGGGTCTTTTTGAGAAATGTTATCTTTATTGCTAGATATCGCGGTGCTGGTCCGATGTCGGTCGGGCATAGGTGTGTACATACGTTCAACTCCATCCCCCCTCCCTCCCTCCCTCCCCTAGAACCTATAGGAGAGGCCTCGTGATGCAGTCTATTCGAACGCTATCCTGCCAACAGCTAGGCCTCGTCTAGTGCCGAAGCGGCCGTGTCGTTTGAGCACCTTTGCTATTGTTGGAGAGGTTCCGTTGAAGAGGACGTGTCGTATTTGAGGATCTTTCTCGTCCCAGCATTACTCTTTACAACGACTCGCAATATGGATATCTTGAGTTGCAACTTCCTTGTCCCTCAATGATCATATTCACCCCTAAATACACATTCTCCCTCATCGCTCTTGAACAGGCATAGCTATGTACGTCGCCCCGTTCCCTAGAAACCACAGGAAACTCCTAGTAATGCGTTCCCTTCAACGCCGTTATTTGCGTAGCCCTAGCCAGGGCTCCTCTAGTGCCTATAAGCATTTGTCGTTCAAGCACTTCCAACCATTGGAATTTCTAGCTTATTAGGGGGTATCCCAGCTATTCTAGTCACGCTCCACACCCTGTGAAAACACTTCCTCCAACAGTTTCATCAGCACGGGCGGGACGGACTCGTCCGTTGCACGGATGGTAATGCGGTAGAGCTGTTGGGTTGTTGTTAGTTACTTCCGCTACCCCAAATAAGGAGCACAAGGGACTGGAGAAGCGGAGGAGAAAAGCAAAAAGAAGAGAAAGGGGCTAGACATACCATGGTATCATAGTTTGGCTCCACCCTAACCAAACACCCAAACTTCCCTCCTGCCCCACCACTCTCACCATCACCGGTATACAACACACTAGCCCCGACCACATTCCTCTCATTCGGGTCCACCCCCCTCAACACCCCCCACCTCAGCCTCCCAACCATGCGATCCGTAAACGCTTTATCAACCGTGGTCCCTTTCCCCGCTAGCCCCACGATCCGCTGTGCCTCCCTAGGCGCGCCGCCAATCTGCCGCCAGCGCTTGAAGAAGTCGTCCGCAGAGAGGTCTGCTGGGTCCGTGAACTTGTGGATCATAACGGGGAGCTGCAGCGTCAGGGCCTGCAAGGCGCCGGCGAGGTAGGATATGCGGATTGTTGGGGGCAGGGAGAAGGGTGCGAGGGCGTTGAACATGATCGTTTGCTGGGCTTGAGACTCGGGCTGGATGGTGCTGTCGGGGAGGCTCTTGCTGTCGATTCGGAGAGCATCGACAGAACGATTGTCGAGGGTGGTGGTGAAGGAGCCGATGGGGCTGGAGGAGCGGTTGGTGAAGTATAGGATGAGGCAGCCCATGCTGGCGCGGTATTCGGAGCGCAGGCCGACTTGGATTTGGGAATCTTCGTATAAGATCCCTTCGTCGGAGAAGAGGAGGCGTTTATAGCCAACTTCCCATCCGGGGCTTAGGTGGGCTGCGGAAGCGAGGTTGGGTGGTTTAGAAGTGGTGGGGGGCGTCATATCGAGGCCTTCGAGGTCGCTGCGGGTGCCGTTGGCATGAGTGCCGTTTGTGCCGTTGATGGTGGGCTGTACGGGACCGTTCGTGGGAGCGATCGCACCATTGGTGGGCGCTGTAAAGGATCGTTTGATGCCATTGGAGCCGGTGGCTTGGGTTAGTTGGATTTCTTTGGAATCGACGTTGGCGGATTTACCGCCTACCACCCAGGTTCTTTTATCACTGGTTCCTGCATGCTTTCCGTGGAGACGCGACAATAGGGCGGACGTTCGCTCGGGGAAAGGGGGCATTTCGTCGCATACTGTCCTTAGGAGATCATCGGTTGCGAGGGTGGCCAGCGTGAGATATTCGCAAGCACGTTGCTGCAGCTCCGAGTCCAGAGCATGACTGTACTCTCGGAACACGTGGAGTAGTTGCAGTTTGATCTCAGGAAACAGGTTGACGAATTTGATGAAGCTGGAGAGGATAATAGCCCGAGTGCTTGACTTGCATCCTTGTAGCTTACTCTGGAGGGCCAGGAACTGCTCAATTGGACTGCATCCTTTGCTATCTGCTATTAAATGCCCAAATTCACCAAGAAGGTATCCCGCTATCTTGACCAATGTCTCATGACATGTCTCGGCTTTGGCGTATTCTAGGATATGCTGCGCAGCATAGACTTGCAGTTCTTCGTTGTTGGTCACGATTTGTATGACCCGGTGCCACACCTCATCGCTGACATGGTCGCCAGCCATAGCAATAAGCCGTAACGAGATGTCCACATACCACTGAATGTCGGTGGCGTACTTCTCGGTCAGAATAGCGATTTTCAGGACCATCTCTTCACGAATGGCGAAGTCCGCGCTAGCTAGGTATTTCAAAAGCTCGTTGACGATGGGCTGTGCATTCGATAGGTCACACATGCTGTATAGAAGATCTAGGCCTTTTCGCCGGACGCTGATATCTCTGTCCCGTAATGAGCCAATGATGATGTTTTGATGTTTTTTGATCGGGTCGAGCGTTTCTGCTCGAGCAGCGAAGTGGGTCATCGCCTCTAGTCCGAGATATCGAACATTGGTCTCGCGCGACTGAATGAACTTGCCTAACCTTGATGATATTTGCACCATCAAATTATGTTCGGTATCCAAGTGGATCACGAGATTGATAGCTTCAAAGAGCACTGCATTTTGTGCGTTGTTTTGTTGCACGTTCTTTGGCATCTGCATTGCCTCGTGTAATATTTGTTGTAGGGATTCTCGGATGAGATTTCGGACATAAGTATCTTCTGCTTTCCTATCAGAAAAACACTGCTATACCGGGAGCTCGACGCAAACCTGATGGGGGATAGTACTGCATCAGTCTGAGCAGCTTGACCTGTATCCATGGACAAGGCACCTTGTAGTATAAGTAATCCGGTTGAACATCGTTGTCCACAACAATCTTTTTCAGTCGCTGCGCAGCCTTGACATAGCCTCCTTTGTACTGGTCGGGCTCATCCTGGGCCAGCGACATCACCAAAGATGTTACTGACAGTGTCACTCCCATATCAGGGTCGTCCATTAACGAGATGATTCTCTCCGCCCATTCTTGCTGGACGATGGCGGGGTATTTTCGATAAAGACGTAGTAAAGTCAATGCAGCTTTTTTCTTGACAAAGGCTTTTGATGTACTAAGTTCATCAGTTTAGATACCTACTCACCTCTGAAAGCACGTACGGTGATATGAGTAACCTATGTACATCCCCACTCAATGCCTCACCCATCTCCCGCCCCCCAACGTTCGCAATGGCATGAAGGGCTAAACAATTGAATAGTTCATTATGTGACAGCAGGTCCTTCCGTATACTGTTGACCACAAGATGTAGTAGCTCGTGTTGCTCGTGTAGAAAAAGTGTCACAGCAAGATAGCCAATCTGCTTTTCCGAGTACTTGTTGCCAGATATGAGGTTGACCGCTTCCAGGTGTCCAAAGTCGACGTTCCAGCCTAAAATGTATACGTATAACAGTTTACAGACATATTTCTTTTTGTGATAGCCATTTAGATTTCCATCCTTGAACTTCTGCCGTATGTTTGCCAACTCCTTGTTTATGCGCTTTTCTTCCAGATCCCTTGCTCTTGCATTTCGTAAGTCTGCTATGAACTGGATAAGCCCTCGCATAGAATTCTGGTTCCCAGAGCTTCCCCGGCCGAGGAAGCCGGCTGCCGCCGCGCTCGCCAGCTTGAAGGTTGCGCCAACCTTTGGAGATGGTCAGTAGATTTAGCGAGGATATACGAAGCGGTACGACTCCAGGATTGGTGTCAGTAGGCTATGAATTAGGTGTTGTGGAAACGGCTTGGGCACTTGTTGCGGGCGCGTCGAGTACCCCAGAACCAGGATGTGAGGGTAAGCTCTGCTTTTCCACAACGCTCCCCAACAGAGCTGCCTCAGCCGAAGATTGCGTTCAATGAAAGGAAGGCGTACCACCTGCGCGTGGAAATATCAACTTTCGAATACAATAGATGTACGTCCAACCTGGCTGCAGGACTGAAGGGTGCTACTGTAGAGCTGCAGATTGCTACTACTAAGAATGCGGAAGTGCCGACCTCCGCCGCTAGTTCTAGAATAGTAAGGTACTTGCCATCCTGGTGATCCCGTCGTCGGCGGCGGTGAAACAATGATCCGGGTGGGTTCCAGAGGTGACGAGGGGCAATGAGAGAAGTGCACATGGAAAAGCAAAGATATGAGATCTTCAGTAACAACAGCATGTATGAGGTACAGCAGGCAATCCGCAGTCCTATTGCGGCACGTATTTGCATGTAGAAGTACAGGGTGACTGCCTGAATTCACACTCCAGCTCACAAGCCAACGCCTGGTATCAAATGCCTATTTCTGATAACGCCTATTCCTATGCGAGACCTGTGTCTCTCCCCGTAACCATCAATCCTGGAAGCCTGTTGTGCTCTAAAGTACCATCCTAAGCCCCAGACGCCTTTGTAGTGAAGTCGGTCTCAGTGGGGAGGATGCCGCCGTCAGCGGCCTTTTCGCAGCTGCAAGCGTCTGAAGAAGCATCAGCAGAGATTCAGAGGATAACATGGAGAGCTACGTACTAGCTGGTCTTGCACCACAGGCGCAAGTCGACCCTGCAGGTTTGGCATTCTCCGTAGATGCTCGGTCGCAAGTGCATTCTCCCGCGGGGCGAGCTCCTAAGATCGTTGTCAGAATTAATCTATGTTGTGCAACTACTCCAGTGCTGGTAGTAGAGACACCAAAGTCTAGAGGAAGCGAGTTTTGGCAGAGAGGCTTACTGCATGAACAACGGGGACCCGCGACAGTGTTCTCGGTGGAGGATTTCTCGCATGTGCAATTGAGTGCCGATTGTTTACCGCAAGAGCACTTGGCCTGCGAAGCGCAGACACAGTCTCCCCCAGAGCGGCCGCAGCAGGTTGTTGGAACAGTCATTGCTTTGAGTGTGGGTTGTTTCTTGTTGGTGGTAGTCCGCAGAGGTTTGAGTGGATGTTGTTTGAACAAGTTTCTGTGATTAAGAACAGTAGTACTTGAGTGGGCCAGGTGGATTTATATGTGGGAAGCCTTGTCTTTATTGATGGAGTGGTATTGGAAACCGGACGACGCTCATTGGTTCAAGAAGGCCGCTAACAGTGGACGCTAGTCGCAAAGCCCTAAATTCTCATCACGAGGTTTTTGATTTTGGTTAACCAAACGAGCCAAGGAGAAAACAAGCACGTGACATATCGCCATTGTCGAGATTCTACGAGGCGATGCCTCCCTGGACCTATGCCTCTGTTCCTGGAAGCTGCTTGTGCAGAGGCAGCAAGAGCCTCCACCTCAGGCGTCTGGTTGGGAGACTAGAAGCCCACAAAATTGTTGTATCCGCCCGTCGTCACAAGTTTGTCATGGCGCGGTAGACGAGATGCCGTTATGGAAAAGAGGTGTTAGGCGGCTTTGTTCGTCCGAAGCCGTATCGCTAAGGCCATCTTGGCCTTTCAAAAGAACAAGAAGATCATGAATAGGCATTGCCAGTCTGAGAATTCAACGACCTGTGGCGCAAGTGCGAATTCTCCAAGTTAAACCAATTGAGTGACTCGAAGCACCTTCGTCAACCGACTACAAAATAAGGGAATGACCCTGCGAAGACTACCACTCTTATTTCCTCGCGGTTAGACACTCTCGTTTCGGCGAGCTCTGGAGTCGCCAATATGTTGGAAGTAGTTTCTACGGTAAGCTGAAAGAGAATACCCGCTTCAGAGCG
>JAABUL010004825.1_pt1 | contig 17514 bp, 9 predicted proteins | sample 5559151 | NCBI WGS metagenome assembly JAABUL01 (sample SAMN10711876, study PRJNA513368) | rock metagenome | isolation source: Antarctica rocks | place: Antarctica: Victoria Land, Pudding Butte sud | reverse complement strand
GCTGACTGACTTCATGTAGGAGAGTTCATGATCGATGGTAAAGCGATATCTCGGAAGCACGTCACATTGTCCGTCTCGCCGGTCAAAGCAGGCAACGGAGTGAGTCTCTGACACCCTGGGTCTTTGCGCAACGTGTTTAACCACCGTAGTCTTCGCTCCACGCTCGCTCAGAGGTCACGATCAAAGATGAAAACACCAAATTTGGTACAGAAGTGGATGGCGTCAAGATCGAGGCTGGGGCCGAGAAGCTCTTCAAGAATGACGAGCACACATTCCGGCTGGGGAAGGAGGACACTTACTTTCGGTAAGCATCTACTGAGGGCAAGTGGACTAGGGCTCATGTTTCTGGTACAGCGTCAAGTGGCAGCCAGTGGTCTTGACCTTCTCATTCAGCAAGAAGGACACGAAAGATGGTAAAGATCCACTCGTCGACATCCGGGGCCAACTCGAACAGCTTGACATCAAGACGATAATACCCTACATCGCAGGTACAACAACACATGTTGTCCAAAACAAGCGCAACACAGCAAAAGGGCTGCAAGCTCTCATCAATGCGAAGTACATCGTCACAAATTCGTTCACCGATGCCTTGGTCGAAGCAACGACACCGGGCAATCTCAACGAGGACGAAAGCATGTCGCTTCTGGAGGAAGGCTATGATAAGTATTGGCCGGACGCCCTTCAATTCCTCCCAGCAAAAAGCAAAGAACCCAATGAGCGCCCTGCAGAATTTTTCGCCCCAAATCCCGAGCGGCAGAATATCTTTGAAGGCTACAGCTTTGTGTTCTGTGATCAGGTGCAATTCGAAACGCTATTACCGCCTATCACGAACGCCGGTGGGAAAGCATTCAAATTTTTATTGCAGGTGGGCAAGACCACGGCCGAGGAGATCGTGCGTTTCGTCAAAGAACATGCTGGGGAGAAAGGTCTGGGCGAATTCGAAGACGACAGTGCCGGAAAGGGCGTCGTCGTTGTACGTTTCAGGGGTGGAAATGACGAACATCAGCAGTGGGCACTTAATCTAGGAAATCAAGTGGCCCTTGCACTTGGCCAACGCTTGATTGAGCAAAGCGAGTTCATGGACGCAATCCTGACGAATGACGCAAAGATGCTTAGGAGACCGCTACAAGTCGAAGACGAACAAGGTATGCAAAGACTTCTGTCATCACATTGGACCTCATCACAAACTTAACCGAGCCAAGCTGCTACAAATAGTCCTTCCCATGAAGCGATCGAGAAATCACGGGAACGTTCGATTGCACAGAGTTCTACTAAAGCGAAAGTCTCCCAACCGCCATCTCGTCATCCTACCCGGGGTCCTGTTCGTCGCCGTTTCAAGGGATTCGATGATGACGACGATGACACCGTCTTACCAGATCCGACACTAGATTACATGAACAGTTCCAACAACGCGAGTGTGCTCAATGCTGAGGCCTCCCAACAACCCTCTGTAGGTCCCCAACCTTTTCACTACACCTAAGCCTTACTAAGACCAAATAGTTCTCCCGCCTTGACAGTAACTCCCACATTAACGCAGAAATGCAAGATTCTAACCATGGCAACACAAAGAATCAGAGTTCGAGAAAGAGACCTGCTCCGCCATCGGAAGAAGAGAACGAGGAAGACTTCATGGACAGCCTTGCCCCAGCTGCTACAGCCATCAAGCGTCGTCGACTGGAAGAACAGGAGGAAGCAAGACGGACGGGCAAGAAGTTAACGGAGATATCCTTCTTACGATCACAAATCAAGATCGAGCCGCCAAAACCCAAGAAGATCAAGAAGGAAATCAACATCAAGGACGCCGTCCGTGAGCGTCGAGAAGCGGAAGAGGAAAGAGCACGCCAGGACGAAGAGAATCTTCGCGAGACCCTGGAGGGTATGACTGTCGAAGAGATGAAGAAGTTGGCTGTGGTCGAAGAGATGGAAGTTCTTGAGCGTTCTGATCGCCCGCAGCGCCGAGAAGCCAACGGTGGTGCCAGTGACCGATGGGATCCAGCCTGGAACGGCCGGAGGAACTTTAAGAAGTTCCGACAGCAGGGCGAGGATAGCAATCCAAGACGAGGTCGCAGTGTGATGGTGCCGCTCGAAGAAGTGAAGAAGAAGGATTTTGGCATCGGAGAGGAGTACTGGGATGAGCCGGACGACAAGAAGAAGAAGCGGAAAGACAAGGAGCGAGCTACGCAATCACAGAGCCAAACACTCTCGAGTGCAAAGAGCCAGGATACGGCACAGGTTCCTTCCGAGCTGATGGCTAATGGCGAGGATCATGAGATAATCGATGTCGATACCCCGAGGACGACAAGGCATACGGTGCATACGCAGGAGGCTGAAGAGAGCGACACTGGCTTTGGAGCAGTCAATGGGAAGAGGCCGGCGCCGAGTCGGGCGAAGGCTCCACCAGCGAAGAAGCAAAAGGTGTTGGTGGCGCAGGATTCGGAGAGCGATAGTGATGACGATGAGTTGAAGTTCCGGTTCAAGAAAAAGAGGTAGATAGGGGGCTTAGGAGCTGGATGACATCTTGGGGGGAAATGTATTGCATTGCTGCCAGGGGAGACGTGTATATTGCTAAAGCTGCTCATACGGGCTCTGAATTGCATTGGGGTGAACTACCTATCATGATCGGACCTATTGTGTAAGACCGCTGCAGAACATCAATCAATGGTCATTGAAGGCTCGATGCCTTGCTTTTCTGCTGATGGCCGGAGAAAGAGACACATGCAAAGGTAGAGAAAAGATTCAAGACAGCTTTTGGTCAGCCAGAAAGTATCACAAGTCTCCAGCATCTAACATGAAATTCATTCTTCCACTTCTCCTCCTCTTCCACATCCTGCCTCCGCCCACATCCTGCCTCCCCTCATAATCCTCTACAACTCATCCTTCCCCTCATTCTCAACCCCCGTTATTCCCATCAACTCAGTCTCGAAAACTACAATTCATAGGCATTAGCCAAGTCCTCCACATCTCCCCCCGCCCTTATCTCCTTCTCTGTTCCTTTTCTACCTTACCACTCCCTACCTACCCATCCTCAACCTCCCCATCTACATCCCACTCTACTAAACGCCCACACCCAAAAGAGACAGAGGGGGGACAACATACTCAGCGTCGACCCCGCAGGAATCGGTCCCATCGCCCTCTCCCCATAGCCCAGCTCCGGGGGGATCGTCAGCTTCCGCTTGTCGCCGATGCACATATCGAGGAGACCCTCGTCCCATCTGCATACGCATTAGTGATCTTCGCATTACTAGCCCCTTCCCCCCCCCCTCCTCCTCCCCTTTCACACGCAGAAGAGTAGATAACGCACCCCTTAATAACCATCCCCTTCCCCACCTCAAACGCCAACGGCTGTCCCCGATCGTAACTCGCATCGAACTTGCTCCCGTCGCTGGCCAGGGTGCCGCGATAGTGTACTTGCACGGTGTCCCCGCGCTGGGTCTTGCGCGTGCAGGTGTTTGTTAGGGTGTATTCGGTTGTCACCTCGGCGGCGGCGAGGGTGGGGGGGAGGACGAGGAGGGGGAGGAGGGGGAGGAGGGTGGTGAGGAGGTGCATTGTTGTGGGGGGGCGAGGTGTCTACAATTGAGGGGATTTTGGCGGTGGATGGCCGAGGTGTAGTAGTAGTAGTAGTAGTAGTAGTAGTATATTCATAGACCGACCCGCACTCTAAAGAGCGCATGCGACATCTAACTATAGACAAATATCTAATCTCGCCTAATTACTAAGCTATTTACATTGCAACGTAACTTTATCTACAAAACTTTGTTTGTTAAAGTCAAAAACTTCTAAACAAGATCTTTTGCTTGTTTTTTTTTTCTTTTTTTGTATATATAATTGTATATTTATAGAAGCTATTGTTTGCAATAGTCTTCGAAGATAGATCTAATAGATAGATTTATACTTAAAGTAAATATCGTTTTCTACTATATAAGAATTTTATTGCTTGTTGAAAATCAAGTTCTTGCTTTTATCTTTTAAGAATTTTAATAGAAAGTAATTTGTAATTACTAAAATATAAAAAGAAATCTCAATAGTAAGCAATCGAATAATTAATTGTTTTTTAATAACAAGCAATAGAGCAATTGTCGCTTCTATAACAAAATAATAGAATATATTTATTGCTATTATCTTCGAATAATAGATCTCTTTTGCAATTTTTAAAAAATCAAATAGATATTCGATCGATATTTTAACATATTAAAGATATCTATAAGAATTGCTGCTTGTAGCAACTTTCGAAAATATTTATTTAGATAGTAGTTTGTTGTAAATATTCTATAACTATACTTATAATATATTTTGATTTCTTTATTCTATTTTTTGTTTCTAGTTCTTTATTTCTTTGTAAGCAAGATATAGATAATACTATTAATATAAAAGCTATAAATTGTAAATATATAAGTCTATACTTAATAATATTTCTCTATATGTCAATTGCTATTATATTATAGCAATCGATACTTAATTAATAGCAATTACTTTTAAAGATTTATTTCGACTTTGTATATTTGTTAAAAGATAGTTTTTTTTGTCTTTGTTAAAATCTATATTGTTGTTTTTAATATTGCAAAATTGCTTAAGCAATTTTGTGTTTATTAAGAATAATATTGTTTTTTTAACAAATATTAAGTTATTTAGAAGTTTCTTTAAGTTATATCTATTTTATCTATAGTACTTTTGTCGAAATTGTATCTATCTTAAGTATTATAGCAATATATATTGTATATTTTTTACGCTTTTGCATTTGCAAAACTTGTCAATTTTAACTTTAATATAGTAAAGATAGCTTTTTAAATCTATTTTATTAATTTTAGTTTATATAAGTATTAAGACTCTTAATTGTTTTAATTTACAATATTTAATTAAGTTTTTTATACTAAAGTTAAAAACAAGTTTATATATAGCTTGTCTATATTGCGCTTTGTTTTAATTTGCAAATTATTGCGTATTTATTTAGACTCTTATTTTTAATTTAGCAACTAAAATAAAAATTCGAAGCTCTATAGAAATAACAATCGACAATTTATATTTTTTAGATCTCTATTTAATTGTTTTCTTAGCTACTATATTAGCAATTTCGTTGTTAAATATTCTTTTGTAAACAAAAATTTATTGTAAAGTAATATTTTGCTCTAGTTAATAATAAAGTTCAATTATATATTTAAGTATATATTAATTTGTTTAATTTTTAAGATAATAAAATAATTTAATAGTTGTCTAATTGTCGACAAAAATATATATTAATTATTTAGTATTGTTTGTCTTTTTAATTAGCTTTAATATTATAATAATTTTGTAAAACTTGTTAAAATAAACAATAAACTTGTTAATAAAATTTAAGTAAATCTTTCTTGTATATATTGTTAAAGATAATTATTCTAAGATTATAACAATCTCTTATATTGTTAAAAAGTCTATATAATTATTTATCTTGCTTTTATTTGTATAGAGTATAATATTATTTAGATTTAAACAAATTGTATTGTAATTAATTTTGATATAATTATTATTTGTAACAATATAGTTTTTAATAGAGATCTACTATAATAGAAAGATATTGTTACGAGTCTAGCGGTATATAGAATACGCAGAGAAGTAGAACCAAGCACGGATATCCGTATATACTCTATCAGCTTTATCAGAAAAGCAAGAAGAGATTGCTCTTTCTGCTTTTTCAGAAAAGCAAAAATAGTATTGCTCTATAACTCTATCAGAAGAGTCAGAAAAACAGAAACAATTTTATAAATATATAGATCTTCTAGAACACGACTTTCTTATAGATTGTGTTCAACTTATCTATCAAATTATTTTCTATTATTGATACAAACTGCAAACTTTTGTTATCAAATAATTGCTTGCATTGTCTGAAGACATCTACAGATCTTTTTAAAAATATCAATCTATTCTGATACTCTAGTTGTCTAGATAGCAGTATAATACTTTAAATATTTTAAAAATATCTGTATCAGATTAACGCGTCTCTATTCCGAGCACTAGTTTATCAGCACTATATTAACTATCGATTATAGAAAACAACAAGATCAGAATTAACAAATTCGATATCTACTATAGAAATTGTATCAATCTGAAGAACTGATTTATACAGATAGATATCTATTTTATTTTCTATTCTATTTCAGCAAATCAGAAAACAATTTTTGCATTAATATTTCTCAGAAAAAGAGTTTAATACTGATTTAAATCAAATTTACAAAAGTATTTGAAAAATTATAACAAAAACTTTTGTACAATATTTACAAACTTCGACAACTTCAAAAGAGAGCTTCGAAGAATTTTTGAAATATTTAACAAAAAACAGATTGCAAAAAGAGTAATTTAATATCTAATTTAACAAATTTCTGCAGCAAATTATACAACTAGATTTCAGAAATATATCAATCTAATCGAGTAAAACAATACTGCACTTATAACAATGTTTCGAAGAGATTTCAAGAACAATCTAAAGAACAAAATTATATATAATAAAAAATCTATCAGCAATATATTTGATTTTATCAAAGTAGTTATCGATCTCAACAACAAGCTGTATAAAAGAGCTATAGAAAAAAAATATAATTAATTTCGAAAAAAAGCAGAAATCTTTTTTAAATTAACAATCGAATATTAGCAGAAAAAATCTTATTCTAATTAGAAATACAGTAATTTCGATTATTGTAAGTTTGTATCTATAGAACTGAATTTTACTCAGCAATATAAAAAAAAAAATCTAGAGAAAAGCAAGATAACAAATTTCAGAAAATATACTATTTATATAGCAAATCGGATTACTTTGCAAAAGATTGTCGATTACAAAATTTAATAAACTGCCGACAAATCAATACTATATTAAAAAAGATATTCGATAGTTAAAACAATATCAGAAAGCAAATTGATACAGAAACAGACACTCTCGAGACTAAATTAAACAACAACTATTATCTGATAGAAAATCCAGATCAGTTACAGAAAGTTCTAAATAAAATATTATCAGACAAGATATTTGTATCTACGCAGAAAATCAATTAAATACTTAATAAAACTATAAGAATACAGCAATCAGAAATATTATATCTTTATTCAGTAACAGATTTAGACAACAAATATAACTGAAAAAACTTTTACAAATATCTAGACAATATTACAAACTATTTTAATGTTTTAGCTAGTTTATTAAGAGAAAAGAAAATAAATTAAACTGTAAATAAATGCAAGAAAGCGCTAGAAAGCGACATTACTATAAAAAAAGATATTTTCGAAGAAATCGAACAACAACTGAGCAGTATAAATCTATCTCGAGAAAAGATAGAGAAAACAAAAAAATATACAATATTTAGTTAAACAGAATACTATAACAATTTATACTGAATTTATCTAGAAGACAAAAAAGAATCTGAATAGTTTTTTAAAAAATTATCTATTTTCAAATAATAGCAGAAAGAAGTTTAGCGCAAACAGATATTTAAAGCAGAAATTGCAGTACAAAAATAGAAAAAAGTTCAAATTTCTTAATAAAAAATATATTAGAGAAATACAATATATTAGTTTAACAGCAGCAACTAAACTTAACAGTATATATACAATATTTTATTATATCAGTTAAAATTAATAGCTGTCGATTTATTGCAATAGTCGATTCTAATACAACAGATAATTTTATAGTTAAAACTTTTGTTAAAAGAAAAGAATATTTTACTTAAAAGAAGTCTAATATATACAATCTAGTAGTTGTAGATAGAAACTTATTATTCGACAGAAATAGAAAAATAGATAGAGAAACAAAACTACTATCGATAGCTATTCAGCAATACTACAAAAAACTAATTTTTAATATAGTAAAAATAGCTATTTACAATATTGTTCTAGAAATATCTTAATTGAAGCAGCACAATTCAGAAGTTAACTGAAATATACAAGTATTTAGATTTGCGCAATATAATTACGTAATTTATATTTAATCTATATATCGACAGTATTCGATAGTAGATAAAAGATTAAGTCGAAAATCGATTACAAATAGTAAGTTTGTATTTTTGCAAAAAAACAATCTAACAGAGTTCGACTCGACAGATACTGACAAAAATCAGTTAAATTACAAAATTAGAATAAATAAATTAAATTACAAATTTTTTAAAAGTTTTGAACTATTTAATACAGCGAAGAAATTGCTAAGATATATATTACAAATATATAATAGTTAAAAATATCTATTTTAAAAAAAAAAACAGCAGAGACTCTTTCTAAATATTAATTGTAAAATTACAAAATCAGATTTAAATCAGACAAACAGTTTATATTTGAATTTATATATATTTTATTTAAGAAAAAGCTCGAAATACTTTGCGAATATCTGACAGAAAACAAAAAAAAAAATTTATTAAAAAATTTTAATTACAGACAGAATATTCGATTTTTTTTGTATTAAAAAAAAATAGAATTTTTTATCTATATATTAATTATCGAAAACTAAACAATATTATAATTAAGAATCGATATTTACTATTTAATATCAGTAAACTTCAGAATCGACTATTCGAAGCAAAATATTTTATTAAACTGAATTTACAAAAAATGTACAATCAGATTAGAATAAAAACAGAAAAAGAGTAAAAAACAGTTTTCTGTATACAATATAAATTATACAAATATACAGTAATACTATTCGAACTTACAAATACTCCGACAATATATCAGAAAATAATTAATAATATATTACAACAATATTTGAATCGATTTGTTATAGTATATTTGAACAATATTATAATTTACTCAAAAATTTTAGAAAAATATATTAGTTATATTTTCAAAATATTGAAATATCTGAATATAAAAAACTTATATTTCAAACTAGAGAAATACAAATTCTATTAAAAGAAAATTGATTTTCTCGAATTTGTTGTTAAACAATATAAAGTATATATAGATTTCAAAAAACTACAAACAGTCAGAAAATAGAAATTATTAACAAATATTAAAAAAGTACAATTTTTTCTAGATTTTATAAACTATAATAAGAAATTTATTAAAAACTATTTAGCAAATACAATATTACTAACAAATCTTACAAAAAAGAATATATTATAAATATAGAAATTTGCAGAAAAGAAATTATTTTAAAATCTTAAACTAGAATACTTAAAAAAATCAGTACTAAAAATATACAATTTGCAATTATTAAGCAGAATTGAAATCGATATATCAGATCTAGCTATTAATATATATTTTAGTTAAAAGTATAAAAATATATAGTATTTAGTAATATATTTCTCGAGAAAACTTTTGTCAGTTGAACAGAACTATAATATTTACAATAAAAAACTATTTGCTATAGTAGTTTTCTTAAAATTATAAAGAGTATATACAGAAGAATTATCAGAACTTACAATTTTTACAGATTACAAGAATTTTGTATATTTTACTACTACTAAACAGCTTAATAGAAGATAAATACAATAATCAGAAAAATTTAAACAGTACAAGTTTAAAATACAGTATATCTCAGACAAAAATAATAACAGAACAGATATATTTAGCAGACAAAATAATTATATAGAAATAAAAAAATTGTTTAATTACAATATATTAAAAATTAATAAAAACAAATTACTATTAGCAAACAAATACAAACTAAATACTATACTACAAATACTTCGAGACAATACAAAAAAGTTTTTAATAAAGAAAGAAAAATTCCAGATATCTATCGACAAAATTAACAAATATATAAAAGAATATTATAACAAATTACTGCAAGAGTATTCGGAAATAACAAAAAATTTTCAATTTTTATATTAGTATTGTCAGTTTCTACAGATAAGACAAGCTGTTGAGATATATATTAAACAATATTTTAGCTGTTAGCAGAACAAATATAATATATATATAAACTATAGCAAAATTTAATATCAGAAACTATCTGAATTGCTATAAAATAAAATTACAATAAATTTTATTATTAAGTTGTCGAAGTCGACAAATTCAGCAACTGAAAACAGATATAATTTGATACTGATAATAGTTAATAAATTTATTAAATACTTATATATTATTGTATACAAAGAGAAGTTTACTGCAGAACAACTGAAATATATTATATTAAATTAATTTATACAATATTATAATATATTCAAAAAACTAATCAGTAACAGAGACAAGCTTTTTATATCTAACTATTAAAAAATGTTTCTCTCAATATTAGATACAAGACTTCGAATATCTACTGTCTATTATTCGATTACAAATAGTTAGACAAAACAAACAAATCAAAGTTTTAAATAGTATCTGAAATACTATATTAACAATATTTATAGTAATTAAATATTACTTCTATCTATAATACAACTGATATTTAATGCAAAGATTTCGAATATTACTAAAATAACTTTATTTTTTGTTAACTATAGCAAGAAATTAAATCTTTTTAAAAAAAAGTATATATATCTGTTTGTGCAGTCAGTTATCGAAAAAATAGCAATACTGAAAAAAATATACAACAATATCTTAAGAATGCAAGAAAGATCAATCAGATATTAAAATAAGAAACAAAAAACAGTATTTTAGTTAAAAAAGAGAGATAAAATATATCTTTTTACAAAAAATCTTAGAACAAAAAAGTTAAGCAAAAAATTAAATTATATTAAAGTCGAATTGTTTTTTGTCAAAAAGACTAAGAAATCAGTTAACTACAAACTCGACTTATTTAAGAACGTCAGAGTATTTTCAGTATTTTATATATTATTGTTAAAACTAGCAGATTCAACTACGTTTTTACAGAATATCTTTTATTTCTATTAATAGAAAAAAGAACAGTTTGAAATCGAAAAAATTCTACAACAGAAAAATCAGAAATATTTTGTCAAATAAAAAAGATATTCTATCTCTGAAAATACTTAAAAATCTATTAAAAATTTAAAGCACTGTTAATACTGTCTGCAGCAATTCTATCAAAAGAAATTAACAAAATAAACAACTATTCTTTTATAATATTAGAAAAGACAATCTGTTCTGAGACAATATCGATCAGAGACTTAGAAAATAGTTCGAATACTAGTTTTTTAGCTAATAGAATAAGTTTTTTCAGATTTTGAAACTTTCTATTTATTATTGTTTGTTGTTTATTTTTTATATATTTCAATTGCAACAGTAAGCGATTTTCTTTTGTCTGTATTTTACAACATTTTATTACAGTATTACAAAGCTGCTGCTTGAGCGCTTTTTGTTGCGTTTCGAGACAATGTCAGCGCGCAGTATTCAGAGAAGTCAGATTACAAAAGCAACTTTTCTTTATATATTTTATATATTTATCAGAATCTTTTTGAATTTGACACGATTTACTCAGACAATTGCAACAACAGCAGAAATATATTCTATTAATAGAAATGTCGAGTTCTGTTAGTTAAATAAGACAACAATTATAAAAGAAAGATTTGTTTTTCGATATTGTGCGAAACTTGTTTTCGGAACAAAAATATAAAAAAAAGAGAAATAGTATTACAAGTCTAGCGATATATAGAATACGCAGAAAAGTAGAATTAAGCACGGATATTTGTATATGCTCTATCAGTTTTATCAGAAAAACAAAAAGAAATTGCTTTTTCTGTTTTTTCAGAAAAATAGAGATAGTATTGCTCTATAGCTTTATCAGAAGAGTCAGAAGAGCAGAAACAATTTTATAAATATATAGATTTTCTAGAATACAATTCTCTTATAAATTGTATTCAACTTATCTATCAAATTACTCTCTATTATTGATACAAACTGCAAACTCTTGTTATCAAGTAATTGCTTGTATTGTCTGAAGACGTCTACAGATCTCTCCAAAAGTATCAATCTATCCTGATACTCTAGTCGTCTAGATAGCAGCGTAACAGATATATATGCAATATTATTTGATGTCGCTAAGTAACTAGTTAAAGATTATCTAATATTAGATTTCTAGCTTGCGAAAAAAGCTTAGTTAACTAAATATATATTAATTAATTTAAATCTAACTAGTATTTAGACTAAAGTTTTTGCAAATTGCTATAATTTTTTTGTATATTTAATTAGATACTATTTTTAGTATTAAATTTGTTAATATATATTTTAAAGCTAAATAAATTAAAAGTAAATAAAGCTTTATATTTAATACAAGATCGACTATAGTTCTAAAAATATCGTCAATTATCTAAGCAATCTTGCGTTAAATAACTCTTATTGTTTTAAAAACTCTATTTTTATTCTTTTTAAATTCTTATTTTTTAAAAAAAAAAATTTATATAAAGACGCAATAAAAAAAAAAAAAAAAAACAATTTCTCGATAAATTATATATATATTTTTGAAATCTATATCTTAAATAGAGTTCAATAAAATTTAAAAAGCAACAAGATACTTAATTGCTTTTGTCTCTATTTAATTAAAATAAAAATTCTATTTAAGCTATTTATTAACTGTAATTTCTAAATATTTATAGCTTTTTATAATTTTAATTGTAATTGTTAATAATTCTAAATTGTATCTTAATTCTTTATTCGAGTCTTTATTGTAAAAGTAAACTAATTAATATTTCTTTAAATTAAATATCGAAATATATTTTTTTGCTTAATTTAAAGTGCAATTGTAAAGTTGTTTAAATTTTGTAATATTTTTCTCTAATAAAAATCTAGTAACTAGAATAACAATATTGTCTATATAGTTAATAGCTATAGTATCTATATTTTTGTTATTTAAAGCATTAAGAAAACTCGAGTTATAAAATAGATACAATATTAACAATATTAATAATCTTTAAAATATATCTATATTTGTATCTATCTATTTGAAATTGTAATCTAAAATACAAAATCGAGTTTTCTTGTCTATTATAAAACTCTCTATTTACTTTAATATTGTATTGTCGATTTTTTGCTTGCAAAAATTATAAAGCAATCGACAATAAAATATATTGTTAAAAGTACTTAAAATATTAAATAAAAATAGACTTTTTATTAACTTTTTTTTTTATTCTACGTAAATCTTTTCTATTAAAATATATATTGCTATTTTCGACAATATATTTTTGCGTTTTTCTAGATATAAATTTGAAAGTAGATTATATATTTTTGTTGTCTATAAAAGATAATTGATTTAAATTAATTCTAGAATTTTGCTAATAATATTAAGCAAAGCAATTAATCGATATATTTTAAGAATATTATACAACTTCTTTTTAAACTTTTTAAAAACAATTATAATTAATTGTCGAAAGTATTTTAAATAGTATTCTAGTTATATACTAGCTTAAAATAGCTATTTAAGTAGTAAGATTAAATACAAAAGCAATATTAAGAGAGTTCTATTATTAATTTTATTGTTGCTAAGTATTTTATTTTTTGAAACATTTTTAATAGCGTTTTTCAATTTGTAATTTTTAATTTTTTCGAAATTTATTAATTTAAGATAGTTGTAGTTGTTAATATTTAATAAATTTATATTTAAAAACTTAAAAAAAAAGAATTTTGTTAATAGTTTTGCTTTATCTATCTTATAAATAACAATCTTCTTTTAAGTATTTATAAAAATTAATATATAGACTCTATAAAAATTGTTGCAATTCTTTGCTTATTTTGCGAGCTTCTAAACTTTGTCTATATTGTTGCAAAACTACTTTACTCTCTTTTTGTAAATTGTTCTAAAAATTAATTTAATAAGCTTTTTCTTTTTATAATTAATCTTTTATTATTGTTGTTTAACTCGTTCGATTAAATAGATAAATACAAATATACTTTTTATTTACTAATACAAACAATATTGTTTCTAGATATTCGAATACATTTACTTGTATTTTTTTGTCTATTTTAATTTCGACTTGCAAACAATATTGACTCTTAATATTGTTATCTCTATAATATAATCGATAATTACAATAATAGTTTTTACAACTTTGTTAATCTTGCATTTAATAAATAAATTTTTTAAATTTAAATTTAATTTGTCTAGCTTGTTGTCAAATATCTTGTTAAATATTGTTAGATTTATTTTCTTTTAATATTAAAAATCTTTAATTAGAAAGTTGCTAATTGTAAAATCTAATTCTAGAGAGATAAAAAAATAATTCGAGTTTTGTTCGATATTGTTTTTTACAATATATCGCAATACTTTTTTTAATAAATTCGAAATAGTAAAGCAAAGATTAAGAATTTGTAAAATACTATAGTAATTCAATATATAGATTATTGTCTCTCAAAATATATGCTAAATAAGCTAGAATTTGTTTATAATATTTAGAAGTTTATAATTGCGACTATTTAATCTTACTTCTAAGTTATTCTATTGCAAGTAATAGATATTAAAATCTTCTATTACAATTTTTTTAAAAAAGTTTTTTATATTAAAATTCTAAAAATATTTATTTTTTATTAAAGTTTCTTAAAGCTAAGTTACAACAAAAATCGAAATAGTATTTAACTTATTGTATATATTGTAAATACAAACTATATGTTTAAAATTCAAATCTAAACTATTTAAAGCTATTTCGAAAATAAAAATTTTTTTAGAGTAAAAGCTAATATTTATCTAGAACTTGTTAATACGTTTGTTGATATAGAAACAAATTTATAACTTTTTGTTGTTAAGATTTGTCTAATTTTTGTAAATTAGATTAAAGAATTAACTATTAAAAAAGTATATAATAGCTAAGTATTTATTGTTCTAGAACTTTTAAATTGCAATAATATTATATTTTAGTACTAGAAGATTTCTAAGAAAGACAATTATAATAGTATCTTTGCTTTTATAAGTATTGTATTAGATTAAAATAAATTGTTTGTCTATTAATTAAGTAGTTATTTAGAACAAGAATAATAATTTAAGTTCTTTAATTAAATTAACTATAAACAAAACAATGGTTCTTTAAAGAAGAAGAAAAAGAAGAACTTGTTAATCAAGAATATCTCTATAATAAAGAAGAAGAAATTTTTAACAAAAATAGAATTAAAGAATTTTTCGAAGAATATTTTCTTTGTTTTTTTGTTGTTATTGTTGTTTACAAAACTAGATTTTTTTGTCTTTTTATTTATAACAACTTTGTTGCTATTGTTGTTTACGCTTAACAACGCACAAATTATTGTATCGATAACTTAATATTTTATAAAATTAAAATTATTGCTTATTTTTTGTTATTTGTTTAAGAAAGTATTATAATTTAAATTAAAGTTTTTTGTAACTCTAAATTTCTATATTTTTGTAAAATTTCTTGCTCTCTCTTTATAAGATATTATTGTAAATAATTGCTTTAAATTGTTTTTAAATAAATTTGTAATTATTTTTTTTCTTGTTATTGTTATCTTTGCTAAAGATTTTATCTATATTAAAAATTGCTTTATAAAAAATTTGTTTAATTTCTTTATTTTTGCAATAAATTTATTCTTTAAAGTTACTATATCTAGATTCTTTTTTAAAATAGCAACAACAAATTTTGTCTTAAAAAAGTTGTTTATATTTAAAGAAATTAACTATATATTAAAAGACTTATTGTTTTTTTTCGAATCTTCTTTATTGTTACTATTTGTTTTTTTCTCTTTTTATATTGTTGCAACTAACTTAGTATTGTTAGTTAAACAAAAGAAAACAATATTCTTAATAATAAATACAATATTATTAGTAGAAGACTTCAATTTAAGTTTTATAATATAGAGAGCTTTTTAAAAACTTCTTGTCTTGTTTAGCTTTTCTAGCTTATACTTTTTGCAAAAACAAGTTTTGCTAATTATCTAATACTTGCTAGTACAAATCGCGCATTTGTTAAACTTACTATAGTATTTGCTCTTATTATAATAACTTGTATATCTTTTATATCTAGATTTTTTAACAAGATATTAATAAATATAGTATTTATAGCTTTAGCAATTAAAATATTATCGAAACTTACAATTGCGTAAATATTGCTTAATAATATAAAGATTTCTTGCATAATATAACAACTTTAGTATAATTTTATTTGTTAACTCTAGAAAGATAAATTCGACAACAATTAATATATATTTTTTGTTAATTTTTAACTTTTTCTTGAGTTATCTAGCATAAATTACATTATTCGAGCTCTTAAAACTTAAAAGAAAGTAATTTGTTATATAGAGATTGCTCTTAAACGCTTGCTTATAAACTTTATTGTTTTTATTAAAATATAATTCTTTAGTGCGCATTGTACTTACTATTATTCTATAAATAGATTAATAAATTTTTGCTAGAATATCGAAGTAATAATATTAGTATACTTTTTTAATTAAAATTATAATCTCTTATTTATAGCAAATATAGATTTTTATATTTTTGCTTTTTAGCTAATAAATAATATAAATAAATATCTATTAATTGTTTTTCTCTTAATAGAGATAATCAAAAAATATAAAAAGAAGAAAAAAAACATCAATATTAATTGCTTTATTAATTTTCTTATAGATAGTTTTGTTAATTTTATTGCAAAAAATAATTTTAATATTGCTCTTGCTTAATTTTATTAATAGTTATATATTTAATATATTGTATTTAAACTTTAAAACTATTTATTGCTTAAACAAATTAATAATAGAATTGCTTTAAACAAGATTTTTTAAAACATATATATATTCGAAGTTTTGCTTGTATAACTATATTTTTATATTATCAAATTTGATATGCAAGTTTGTTACTATCTTTTTTATCTATAATTGCTCTAGCAGCTTGCGCAAAAAATTTAAATACAATTTTATTAAATATTTAAAGAGAGTAGTAGATATTTTTGTCGAGTTCTTTTTAATAATAATTACGTCGATTTGGTAAAAGTCGAAGCAAAATGCAATAATATATTTGTACGTTTATTTAAAATTCTTTTTGATTAAAACAAGCTTATAAAAGACTTCAATAGTTATCTTTGCAACTATAGACTTCTAAAGTAAATAATATAGAAGCTTGAGTAATGCGCAATAACTTGTTGTTGTTTAGGCGAAGTGTTATTGTGGTTGTGATATGGTATTTCAAAAATTAGTTCTGAGCTGTTGTTGTTGTTTTTTGGGATGGCCGAGGTGGAGGTTGATGGAGGCTGGAGCGCTCGTGTGTGATGCGGTTGGCGGTTCCTGGCAGGTGAAACAAGCGACGATCCTGCTTCTTGTCTCGGGCCGGCTGATGATCCGTAGCGTTACAGAATTCGCATACTCTGGGAGGGTGATCCAGGGACAGAGATATCTAGGTAGTTCAGGATGAGAGCAGAATATATTACGAGAGACATTCACATCGGGCTCAGAAGTGGTTGGAGCCGAACTATGGGGTAGGTATCATCTCTCTCGCTTTAGACACGGACCAACGCCTCAGATGCCGTCTCAGGTATCATCACATCGTGCACAATGCTGGAATCATCGCTCCATGGCTCTATTTGTTGTTCGAAAGGCTGATTGAATCCAGTGAACAGCGAAAAAAATTGTCAATCACTCCATCTCCTCCACGGCCATCTCGTTAGGGCTGCATTGGCTTCCAACCGCATCAGGAAGTCATTGATCCCGTAAACAAAGAGGTGCAACAGTCAACATGAGACA
>JAABUL010004821.1_pt1 | contig 17530 bp, 19 predicted proteins | sample 5559151 | NCBI WGS metagenome assembly JAABUL01 (sample SAMN10711876, study PRJNA513368) | rock metagenome | isolation source: Antarctica rocks | place: Antarctica: Victoria Land, Pudding Butte sud | reverse complement strand
GCTCAATCTGACGCCCCATGACGTCTGCCCCTCCTGGAACTACACCATCCAACCTCGTTCCGGTGCGACAGGCGATCCGGCTGCGCTCGCACCAAAACGGGAAGTTATTGTTTAACGAGCCCTAAGGTCGACGCCGACGGTCTCCATGTCGAAGGACACGACCTGGCCTGCCGATGGCATCGCCGGCAGGGACAGGAGTTCACTCAAGGCCGCGACAAGCTGTGGCCGATCCGTTGCGGGAGACAAGTCCAGCCCCTTGTCCCTCCCAGCTGGACGCAGTATCTGCGCGAGTAAGATCAGGATGAGCGCCCGCACTTGCGGGTGCATCGGGATAGAGACCCCGTCCTCGCTGTTGCGGGCGAGACCACGAGCCTTGAGTTCCTCAAAGATCATATCGGCTAGGTCACGATCGCCATAGCTGCCAAGCCGCGAGTACGAGAGTTCGTGAAAGCGCGTCGGTGTCTGTGCAAGTTGGTCCAGAGCGCCGGACGTGATGATATCCGTCATCGCCGTCGCCAGCTTCTCCGTCACGAGCTTGTTCACGAACGTTTCAGGTTTCAGGATGTGCAACAGATCATGCTCACGCAGAGCCGCAACTGTACTTGGATCGGTGAACTCCGGCTTGTCGGTCATGTATGCTGGAACGAGGAGGCCAACACCATCAAAGAATAGGATCAGGTTTTTGATCCAATCCCCCGAAGACCACATCGGCCCTGGATAATAGAAGGCAATCGCCCGCAGCGAATCATGCGTCTCCGATTTTACTACGGTCATATCCAATCTGCTCCTAACGCCGTACCGGCACGTCAGAAAGACGTTTCAGCTAATCCCCCAACGCTTTAAGCAACGCTTCCCGCGCGTCAGAATAGAATTGGATCGTTATCTTCGTCGCCATGTCATCAGATAAATCGAACAATTGCTTGCGCGCCGAGACCGGCATCAACAGAATGGTTGCCCCCTTCTCGACCGCGAGTTCCGCGATGTTAACGGCGTTGTATACAGGATCGATTCCACCGCCGAGTATGGTGGACCCTTTTGTCAAGACACCGGGGAGGGGCACTTTAAGGTGGAGACTTCTCCTTTCTCCCGCCGTCCGGCGGGGCTGTGTGGGTTGTCGTTGACGCGCGGGGTCGCACCCGGAGCGAGGTAGACCTCGGCCGGTGTGCGGTAGGCGAGCGCCTGATGAGGACGCCGCTCGTTGTAGAAGGCGAGGTAGCGTGTTAGGCCCTGGCGGGCTTCCTTCGGATTCGCATAGTCGTAGCGATAGACCTCCTCATACTTGACGGTCCGCCAGAGGCGCTCGGTAAAGATGTTGTCGAGCGCGCGGCCCTTGCCGTCCATGCTAATCTGAATGCCCTCTTTTCCAAGCAGGGCCAGGTACTGCGGACTGGTGAAATGGCTGCCCTGGTCACTGTTCCAGATCGTCGGCGTCGCCCGCGCCAGGGCTTGTTCGACGGCGACGAGCACGAAGCCTAACTCCAGCGTCTGGTCGAGTTGCCAGCTCACCACGTAGCGCGAGTACCAGTCCAGCACGGCCACCAGATACATCCAGCCGCTGTGCAGCCGGATATAGGTGATGTCGATGCCCCAGACGTGGTTCGGGTAGGCGCTCGTTGTGTGCCGCAGCAGATACGGGTAGACGCGGTGCTCCAGGCACCGCTTGCTTGTGTTCGGCCCCGGGCTGATGCCCGCGATGCCCATCTCGCGCATGTGCCGCTGCACGGCCTTGCGATTGAGCACAATCCCCTCACGACGCAACACGGCGGCAATGCGCCGCGAGCCATAGAATGGATACTCCGTGTACAGCGCGTCGATGCGGTGCTTGAGCGCCACCTCCTCCGGCGCTGGCGCCACGGGCCGGTAGTACAAGCTGGCTCGGCTTACTCCGAGCAGATCGGCCTGAGCCACCAGGGGCACGTCCGGGTGTCCTCGCTCGACCAGGGCTACCCGCTCCTCTCTAGGCAGGGTCGAGACCAGATTGTTTGTTGAGCCAGGCCACCTGCGTGGTCAGCTTGCCGATCTCCGCGTACAAGGCGGTCGTTTCGTGCGCGTGTTTGGCCCTGAGGTCCTCGGCCGCGTCGCGCCGGTCGAACAGGCTGGGCAACCCCTGGATCGCCGTGCTTTTCCAGCGCCCTAATTGGTTGGGATGCACCCCGCTCTCGGCGGCGATTTGTACGACGGTCTTCTCCTCGCGCAGCAACTCCTGCACGACGCGGGCCTTGTAGGCGGAACTGTATTGTTGTCTCATCGTGGTCTAGTCTACCACCTATAAACGTCCCCTTTCACTGTCCAGATTCCTGGGTCCACTATAATTCCGCTGTGACGCGCTCCCCCATACACGCACCTCTAGCAGTTTGTCGGAGAGAAGCGGGCTCTCCATCCCGCGCGCGGTGGTACAGTAGGAAGCATGAGTAGAACATTCAAAACCGTGGACTATGAGGCAGCGCTCGACCTGACCGTGCGCTTGGGCGATTGCCTGCCGCCCGACCATCTGGCGCGCTTCGTGGTGGATAGCGTGGCCCTGCTTGACCTCTCGGCGCTCTATGCCCGCTATGGGTCGCGTGGCGGCGAGCCCTACGCGCCCGAGGGACTCCTCGCGCTGCTCCTCTATGGCTATGCGACCGGCGTGTTCAGTTCGCGCAAGATCGAGCGCGCGACCTATGAATCGGTGCCGTTCCGCTTTATCGCGGGCAATCGCCACCCCGACCACGACACCATCGCGGCCTTCCGCGCCACCTTTTTGCCGGACCTCAAAGGGTTGTTCGTGCAGATGCTGCTGCTGGCGCAGGAAGCGGGCGTACTCACACTGGGCACGATCAACCTAGACGGGACCAAGATCCACGCCGACGCCTCCAAGAGCAAGGCGGTCAGCGACAAGCGTCTGCGGGAACTCGAAACCCAGTTGCGCGCCGAGGTGGAGGAGTTGTTCGCAAGCGACAGGAGCAGATCGGTGATGTCCATCTGCACAAAGACGTGGTGACGGAGCAGGAGAGCGTGCCGGTCACCCTGCGGCGTGAGGAGGTTACGGTCGAGCGTGTGCCGGTCGATCAGGCCGTCGATGTAGGCGTGACGCGCGATGCCTTCCAGGGTCAGGACATCGACGTGCCAGTGATGGGCGAGGAGGCTGTCGTGGGCAAGCAGGTCCGTGAGACCGAGGAAGTGCGTCTGCGTAAACAGGTGACGACGGAGCAGCAGCAGGTCACCGATACGGTGCGCAAGGAGCGTGTCGTCGTGGACGGCACGGATGACACTCTGGAGACAGACTCTACCACGCGCGGATCGCACCCGTAGCGCACGCGTAAGCACTGGCGATAGGGCATGGGGGCGTGTCATACTAGCGTAGATCCAGTATGACACGCCTCCTCGTGTCTCACGGTGACGGGCGAACGGAGAGCGCCAGCGGGGACAGGAGCAGCGGTGCCGGCGCCTCATCGTCACGGAACGGGTGTGACGGATCCGGATCAGTCGGGGGTGTCGTTCGTCCCCTGGAGCAGAGGGCGACCGACCACCGCATCCCCGTCCGCCGACAGGTTCTCGACGGTCACCACCTCGCGGCGCACGGGCGCGCGGATGTCTTGTTCCTCCGTGACGCGGCGCTTGCGGAGGCGCACATACTCCACCACGACCGCACGCGTTTCCACCACCAGACGCTCCTCGACCACCGGGATAATCGTCTCATCAGGATCGGGCGGCGCGCTCGCGTCGTATTGGTCAGCCGGAATACGCTCGACCGTGACCTCCTCGCGCACGACCGGCGCGGTCAGGTGTTGCTCGATGGTCTCCACGCTCTTGTGCACGCGGATGCGCCCCACCTCGTCCTGCCGTGTCTCGACGACCAGTTGCTCTTCTAGGACCGGCACGCGTAGTTCGCCCCCGCTGCCGACGCTCTCCATCGTCGTGTGCGTCGTGGCGCGAAGACCCTCTGCCACGGGAGGCTGCACGGTGTCGGACGGCGGCCTAACCGCGCGGGAAGGGGGCGTCTCCGCCGCCGTGGGGGCGCTGCTACCTCCTCCGCCGTACTGGCGGAGGAGCGCGTCTTTGTCGCCCGTGAGGTAGAGACCGCTGGCTCCCGTGTCCCCGATCGCGGTGAGCGGCACGCGCGTGTCGTCGGGGAAGAGCATGCCCCCACCGACGAGCATATAGCCCTGGTCCAAGTCATAGCTGCCCGTCGTGCCGATCGTCTCGCCGCCGGCGTCCATCACCGCCGCACCCTCACGCAGCTTCTGCTCAATCACCGCGCGTGACGTCCGTTGGGTGTCGTCCATCAGTCCTCCTTAGCGTTTCGTGAACGCTACTCAACTGCCACCCACGGAGGCACAAACCGTACCATCCTGCGGACACACGCCAGCGCCGCCCGTAGGACGACGCCAACATAGCGTCTACGAGATGCCATGCCATCAGCTTCACCTGGTGTGATACGCTACGGATTAAAGGAGACCTGCGCGATGACGACGCCTGGTCCGGTCAGGGTGCGCACAGGGGCGCCGCCCGCGGCGGCATCGCTCGACGGCATCGCGGTCGTGCTCTTCGACCTGGACGAAACGCTCATCGGGAGCCGGACCGCGTGGCTTGGCCGCGTCCTGGCATTGCCGCACCGCCAGCGCCACGCGCAGGACGACCACCGGGTAGCCGCCGCGCGCTCCACGCCGCGCTCACGTCTCTCCGTCCTGGCGAGTTGTCCGCTGCGCGTGGTCGCCTGGTGTGATGACCGACTGGGGCGTCGCGTGGCGCTGACTCCCGAGACCCGGAGCGTATTGTTCGCCCTGGAGCAGGCGGGCTTGCCGTATGGGATCGTCACGAACGGGTCCACGCGCAAGCGCCACACGCTCCGCCTCCTGGGCCTGGAGGACCGCGCCGCCGTGACCGTCATCTCCGGCGAACGCGGCCGACGCAAACCCGACGTGGCTGTGTTTACGCAAACGGCGGCCGACCTGGGCGTTCGACCAGGGGCGGTCCTCTTCGTCGGGGACAAGCGGCGGCAGGACATCCAGGGCGCGCGGTCCGCCAGTATGCGGACGGCGTGGCTGCGGCGCGGGCGAGCGCGACGCTCCGCACGTCATATGGCGCCGGACCTTGTCCTGGCATGGATTGGCGCTCTACCTGCCGCCTTGGGCCTGCCATCACGCGGCGTGTGAGCGTCGAGCGCGTCCGTGGGAGGTGTTAAGGTGCGGATCTCGCGCGGCAGCCCTTCATGATGACGATGTCCTGCCTGTCAGCGACGAGCATGCGTGGACAGTCTAGCGGAGCGCGCACGACGGCCATGCGGACGCCTTTAGGGCGCTGACCCGCTCGCCGTCATCGCGGGGCGCCGCGTCAGCCGCTGTTGTCCTGTGCCACTCCGCAGCCAGCTATAGACGTTCAGGTGCGCCTACTAACGATGAAAGGTGTTGCTCATAAGAGCCTTGTTTGAACAGTGACAAGAGGGTTGAACGGCATGCGGCGAGGAGTGGCACTCCCTGCGGTGTGAAGCCCGTTGACAAAGAGCTGAATCTCCGAGCCAGTCCAGGGGAAACGGTGCGAACCCTGTGCCCTATGCTGACGAAAGAAACCTGTGTTTGAAGCGTCGTGACTATAGAATGGCGAAACTGGCTGAGACGCCATGCCCAAAACGGGAAGGTGGTAGCCTCCACGGCTCTGAATACGTGCGAGGACTGTTTCATAACTCCACTCGGCGTATAGCAGGCAGCTACGGGGCGCTATCACATCTGGCAACGGAAGGAGGGAACTCTGCAACCGCAGTACCCGCAAGGGGTGCGCGAATGCCAGCACGCGGGACAGAGGGCCGAGGCGGCGTCGTAGCCAAACGCCGCGCTGTAATGGCGCGGACAGGGTGAAGGTCCGCCAGGGTTAAGTCCGAGAAAAGCGGAGCAAACAGACGAAGGGAGGAAAGCAGATGACGGTAGGCTTGTCCTGCTGGTGCGCCTCCCCATGGGTAACCATGAGTCTGCCCTTCGTGAGTATCGGGACCGACCTGGAAAGCGCAGTGCGGTGAAAGTCGCATGCTGCGTGTGCGCCGTGAGGCGCGTTGTCGTATCCCTGGCGCAGCCAGGAGGAACTTGGAGGAGTGTTCTTGGGTCACCCAGCTTACCTGGCGGCGAAAGCCAAAGGGGACCATAGCATGCTGGGAAAGCGGTGGCGGTCCGAAGACGTTGTAGGACTGGGTGCCGCAAGACCCGCGTGCCAAGGTCAATGCTTGATTGCGTCAAGCCCAATCTCCGCTCGGAGAAAGTGCGCTCCCACCGGAAGAACGTCTGATCACCGGTGCTGCGGTATGTCCCGGTCTAAACGTTGAACGGGGACAACCTCCATGCGACAGGCGATGACCAACGAGGTCATTCAAGGGGATGAGTGGGCGGCCTACAGCATGCTCGGACGTACGACAGCGACGTACCGCGGGATGGCCTACAGCCCGCGAGGGCCAGGGTCACGGAGCCCTGACAGTAGTCGTGGGAGTCACGCCCCACCAGGGAGCGAGGGAAAGCCTCGCGCAGGGCGAAGCGGCATCCCGCGAAGACGGGAGAGAGTCTCCTCCCTTAGACACGGAGGAGGCAGGGCAGGTGCTTGCGGCATCTGAACGGGGAGGTATGCGAGATGCAGACCGCCACAACCGGATGGATGTCAGCCGCAGTCAAGAGCGGTAGCCGAGCACTGGAAAGCCGGATGCCCGGAAAACGGGCAAGTCCGGTTTGGCGGAGGGGCCGACGGAAAAGGGTCGCAAGACACCTCGCCGGCGGCCTACTCTACTTGGAGCGGGGGAAAGATCGCAAGATCCTACCTATCGCTAGATAAAGAATGACAGTCCGCGGGCGATGTCGAGGCTCAACCGGTTGCCCGACCCTCTCAAACATTATCTGACAAGCTATATCACGTACGCCATGGCGCCACAGGACGCGCGCCGTAGCGGGTGCGGCGCCGGTGATAGACGGGCACGCGGGGCGTGACGGGGCAAAGACGTGACCGGAGGCGTGTAGAGGTCCATTCCGACATGCCTCCGGTGACCGCTAGACGCCAGCGTTAGGTTAGGCCCCTGGAACGGGGACAGCCGTGTCCTTGATCGTCACACCCTGGTGTGCGGAGGTCTTACTGAACGCATCGATCGCGCTGTTGACGTTGGTGATGTCCTTGTCGCTGTACTGGCAGCCGCTCCCCGCGAGCGGTGTGGCGTTCGCGGCGATCTCGGGCGTGGGGAGTGGGGTGGCGGTCGCGGCGGCGCTCCCGGTGTCCGCACCGCTTTGACAGCCGCGCAACTTCGCGTATTCCGTGCTCGTGACGCCGAGTAGGGCGTTGATCGGTGTGACCAGGGCGTGTAACGTCCCGCTATGGCTCGTGTTGGCGATCTGATAGGCGACCTTGAGCTCATGCACGGTGAAGAGGATGGCGACGGCGGCCTTGACGAGGTTCGCGGTCCGGTGCGGATAGCCTGTGGCGAATTGGTTCTCGTACGTCGTCGTGCCATCTGACTGCACGACCTTGTGCCGGAACCGATCGTACACGAAGTGGTGGAAGGCGTAGTAGGCAGCCCCCACATGCAGAACAAACCGCGACTTGTCCAGGATCTGCGTGTGCGCCGGGGTCCGACTGGACACGGAGGCGGCGTTCGCGCGCCCTGCGAACGACGGGACGACCATGCTCGTTAAGAACACGGCGATGATGGCATAGATGGCGACCTGTTTCTTCATTATTCTCATCTCCTCTCGTCGGATCTCCCCACGAGCGCGCCTCGTGTGGGGAGCGGGCTATCCCCGCGCTCGACACAATAGGCAACATCCATACCCGGTGCATGGCGACCACGACGGTCAGTGCGACCTATACCCTACATGGTGAGATCGGGGTCCACTGCACAGTGCACAGGCGGCATGCGACATGTAGGGCTCTCTGTGACGGACAGCGCCCCGAGAGAAGAATCGATGACCGCTAGCCTCCCTACCGACCAGCGCATTCTGGACGCCGCGCTGCATCTCATGCAGGTGCGCGGCTACAACGCCGTCAGCTATCGCCCACGTCGCGGCCGCCGTGGGCATCCGGAAGGCCAGCGTCTACCACCACTTCCCCACCAAGGGCGACCTGGCCCGCGCTGTCGTCGCCCGCTAGCGGGCGACGGTCCGTGGCCGTTTGGCCGGCATCGCCCACGCGACGTCTGATCCCCCTGACCAACTGGCCCGGTATGTCGGGCTTACCGTGCGTTGCTGCAGCAACGCCAGCACATGTGCCTGTGTGATCCCCTGGCGGCCGAGGCGCCGACCTTGCCCGAGGGCGTGCGGATGGAGGTGCGCCGCCAAGAAAGCACCCCAGCCAGGGTGGGGACCCGCGGACGTCGACGGAGGGCCGCTGCGACCGGCTCATCTGCTGAACGTTCGACCACACGGCGCCATCCCCGCAGACCTCAACGGAACCGCGCACACCCCTCCAGGGCCCGTACGAAGGATCGTGCGCCATCAAAACAGGGGCGGCGCGGGGACGCTGCGTCCTTATGTGTCGGGTAAGGGCGTCACCCGACTGCAGGTGAGACCGGTGTCCGCGATCCAGATCATGCCGCGGTGCGCCCGCCGCGCCCGCCGCTGGTCTCGCGCTGGCCACGTCTCCACGACCTCCTCAAGCACCGCCGTCTTCACCACGAGATGCGCGCTGTCGACGAGGTCGGTGATACCCTCCTGCTGCCGCAGCGCCGTATCCAGATCGACCTGCGTGGCCCAGTCGACACTCACCCAGACGGACCGACCGGCCGCGTCCGGCGCGGCCAACAGGCGCCGCAGCGCCTCCGCCCGTCCCCCACCCGCATCCACCTCCGCACTGAAGCGGAAGCGTCCGGACGCTTCCAGCGCGGTCACAGCCACACCATGACGCGTGAGGTCGGCGCGCAGGTCCTCGACCGACGCCGTCTCGCCCGCATAGACCTTGATGAGGAGGCCCCCACGCGCCTCACCCACCTGGAAAAAGGCGCTGTCCAGGCGGTGCAGCAGCGCGTGATCCGTGGCGATGGCGATGACGTGGTCGGGCACCGTGAAGAAGGCATTTAAGCGGCTCGCCAGGGTCTGACCCTGTTCACTCCGGCGCAAGAAGTCGTCGAGCGCCCCCCGCCGCACACGCCAGGCCCTGCCCAGTTTGAGGCAGGGTAAACGCCCATCGCGACACCAGCGATAGATGGTGATCGACCCCACGCCGAGATAGGCGGCAACCTCATCAACACTCAGCAACTCGCTGCTCCCACCCCCTCTGTCCATGCCCTTGGCGACCCTTTCCGCTCACGGAGCCCGGCCGCACCGTGCACGGCGCCGCTCCCCCACAACCCCTCTCAAGCTACCACACAGGCAGACATCGCTCGTCCCAATTGTACTTTGCTGGACATGAGCGTACTCCACGGCACGCATATTGCCTACTAATGGCAGAAGAGAGATCCAGCGCTGTCCATGGGGCAGCCGTCATGTCTCATCATCCGATAGGGCAACCGACACGGTGATAGCGGCCCTGGGCTCTCCCACGACTCGATAAGGTTAAGGCCCCTCGTTCAGATAGGAGAATCGCCCGTATGTCGCAGACATCACCGCCACCGACAGCGAGCCAGGTGATCGACCAGACCCAGCAGACCGCCGGCCAGGTCGTCGACGATGCGCAGGAGAAAGTCGGGCAGGTCGTCGATCAGGCCAAGCAGCAGACGACGTCGCTCCTGGCCTCGCGGAAAGACCAGGCCGCCGATACCCTGTCTACCGTCGCGCACGCGTTGCGACAGACGGGTCAGCAGCTTCGTGAGCAGGAGCAGGCGCCGGTCGCCGGGCTCGCGGACCAGGTGGCGACGCGGGTAGAAAGCGTGTCCGGCTACCTGCACGGGCGGGACGTGCGCCAGATCGTCGACGACACGGAAGACTTCGCGCGGCAGCGGCCGGCGGTCTTTGTGGGCGGCGCGCTCGCGCTCGGCGTCTTGGCGGCGCGCTTCCTCAAGAGCTCGAAGCGCAAGGCGACGACCCCGCCCGGTCAGACGATCCCAGCGGAGCGGGCGCTGGTCGAAGCGCCGCCGGCTTCCACGACACAGGCCTCCTATGGCGCGACCCCGCCCGTCCCGACAGACCAGGCCCCCTATGGCGCCGCGGACACCGCTGATGTGGCCGCACCCCCTGTCCGCGTCACTGACGACGCGCTTATCCCGCCCGTGGTCGCGGACGAGTATACCGACGCCACGAGCGCGTCATAATGCGGCGCGTGCGAGCGACGACAAGGAGGGAGACCCATGCCCACGGATAGCGGCGAGCGGTCGTTAGGGGAACTGTTCGGGGACCTCTCGCGCGAGACGAGCACGCTGGTCCGCCAGGAGGTTACGCTCGCCAAGGCTGAATTGACGCAGACGGCGACGCACGTCGGCAAAGATGTGGGCGTCCTGGCTGTGGGCGGCGCCATCGCCTACGCCGGGCTGCTCGCGCTGCTCGCGGCGGTCGTCCTCGGGCTCGTCGCCTTCGGGCTCCCCGCCTGGCTCGCCGCGTTGATCGTCGGCGTGGTCGTCGCAGGCGGCGGGTACGCGCTTGTGCGGCGGGGGCTGAGCGCGCTCAAGGGCGTCGATATGGCCCCGCGCCAGACGATGGAGACGCTCACAGAGGACGTCAACGCGCTGAAAGGAAACAAGCGATGAATGAGCAGGAGCAGGAGAGAGACACGACGGACGGTGTGATACGCATCGAGGCCGATCGTCCCCTGGCGGTCGGCTGGCCGCCTGCGGCGCGCGTGCCCGTCACGCCGGTGGCGACGCCGCTCGTCGAGGATGTGGCGGCGCAGCCGGGCGGGGATGAGGCTGAAGAGCTACGTGCGGAGATCGAGGAGACACGGGCCGAGTTGAGCGACACGCTTGCCGCCATCCAGCAGCAGCTCAGCCCGCAGCACCTCATGGAGCAGGCCAAAGACACGGTACAGGAGACAACCGACCATGTCGTCGCGCAGGCGAAGCATGCCGCGCACGAGGCGGTGGTCGATGCGGTGGACCACACCAAAGAGGCGGTCCACGACGCCACGATAGGGAAGGTAGAGCACATGGTCAGCAAGGTCACAGACGCGGCAAAGAATCTCGTCGGCGGCGCGACCGGGACGGCCCACGCCGACACGGAGACCGCCTCTTATGGGGCAGACACGCGGAGCACACCGACATCCTATGGCACGACGGTGACGGTGCAGCCATCGTCGGGTGTCGGCGCGAGCGTCTGGGAGACCCTCAAAGAGAACCCGATCCCGACGGCGTTGGCGGCGGCCAGCCTCGGCTGGCTTTTCGCGCACCGCGCCAATCGCGCGAAGAGCGCGGCGGCGAGCCGGACGTCGTCCGCGGCGTACCCGCGGCCGGTCTCACAGGGAGAGGACACGGTGCGGGTCACCGGCGAGAGCCGCAGCCTCGCGGATCAAGCCGGGCAGATGGCTAGCCAGATGGGCAGCACGGTCGGGGACACCGCCGAGACGCTCCAGGACAAGGCGGGGCAGGTGGCCAACCAGGTCGGTAGCACGGTCGGCCAGGTCGGTAGTACGGTAAGTAGTACAGCGGGGCAGGTCGGTAGCACGGTAAGTAGTACCATGGGGCAGGTCGGCAGTACGGTCGGCCAGGTCGCGGGCCAAGCCGGGCAGGCAGCGAGCGGGCTGGTCGAGGGGACGCAGGAGCAGGTGCACCGGGCGCAGGGCCAGTTCCAGCGTGTCTTGCAGGAGAATCCCCTCGCGGTCGGGGTCGCGGGTCTCGCGCTTGGCGCGGCGATCGGGCTCGCGATCCCTGAGACACAGCGCGAGAATCAGGTGCTGGGTGACGCCCGCGACCGCGTGATGGATCGTGCGCTCGGGACGGCGCAAGACACGATGCAGAAGGTCGGGACGATCGCCCAGAAGGCCGAGAGCGCGGCCGAGGACGCAGCCAAGGACGAGGCGCACGCACAGGGTCTCACGCCGTGAGGGGCGTGCACGCGCACGACGGCGGAACGGCGACGATGGGCCGCGTGGCGACGGAGCCGGTGTCCGCACGGCGGACGTCGTCACGCGGCGGCGCGGGCGACACCGGCGGGTGAGGTCACTGGACGGACAGGCGCCCGAGGTCACGCGGCGGAGCGACGATTGTTGGACGACGGTCGACGGGCTGTGCGTGTACGCCCGCGTCGAACACCCGTTGGCCTCGGCGGCCCCGGCGGCCTGTCCGGTCATCCTGGTCCACGGGGCTTTCATCTCTAGCCGCTACATGGTCCCCGTGGCGGCGCGCCTGGGCGCTCATTACACGGTCTACGCGCCCGACTTGCCCGGCTATGGGAGGAGCGATCGCCCGGCGCGTGTCCCCACGGTCGCGGGCTTCTCCGACGTCCTGGCACACTGGATAGACGCTGTCGGGATCGTGCGGGCAGCCTTCATGGGCAATTCCTTCGGCTGCCAGATCGTCGCGGATCTCGCCGTGCGCTACCCCACGCGCGTCGCGCGGGCGGTCCTGATCGGGCCGACCGTCGACCCGGCGCACCACACCCTGCTACAACAAGGGGCGCGCTTGCTCCTCGACGGGGCACGGGAACCGGGACGTTACCTCGCGCTCCTGCTGGGCGATTGCATCAAGATCGGACCGCGCGAGGGGGCGCAACTCGTGCGCGTGGTGCTCGCCGACCGCATCGAGGATAACCTGCCGCAGGTGCGGGTTCCGACCCTCGTCGTGCGTGGTGCGCGTGATCCCCTGGTCCCACCGCGGTGGGACCAGGGGATCACGCGCCTGCTCCCTGCGGCACAACTCGTGGTCGTCCCTGGCGCCGCGCACGTCGCCCACTACGATGCCCCTGATCGCGTCATGCGTCTCGTCCGTCCCTTCCTCGGTGCGGCCGATGGGAGCGACGACGGGTAGGGTGTGTGCGGGACAACGCACAGCCGTGCCGACGGGATGTCATGTGAGGATTGGGAGAAACACGCGTGTAGGCGCCGTTTGTCCTCACCCTGATCATCGCCCGCCCTCACAGCGCGGGCACGCTCTGCGTCACCGGCGCGGTAGGCGTCGAGGGCGTCCTGCACCTGCACGAGCGTCAGCGTCGTGAGCGCGCGCAGCCCGGCGCACACCACCACATCGAGCCCAGTGGGCGCGCACAGGGCGTCGCCTCTCCGGCTTGGCGGTCCCGCCGGATGCAGGTATCGTATAGATAGGTGGTAAACGGTGCGGGGCGAAGGAGTAGACGGATGATCGAACGTGCGGGTGGGGGACAGGCCCTCGGTTTGTCCATCGGGATTATCGTGGGATGCGTCACGATCTTTATCCTCATCGTCAGCGGGAGGCTCATCGTAGCGTCGTCCCAAGCCTTTGGGGTTGTCCCCGCGTAGCGCTGGCGACCGCGCCCTCGCCAGGCCGGTCATCGTGAACCTGACCATGCAGACGTGTACGCCGCGATGACCACAGGACAGTCCCCGACAGGCCGCGTCTACAGCCACTGTACCGGGCCACCACCATCATGAACTGCCACGCCGCAGCGCCCCTCATCTACGAAAGGACGACGACGATGAACAGCGACAACCCCCAGCAAGCCTATTTCCTCTCCCTGGAGAAGGTCCCCACGCCCGTCTGGTATTGGCTCGGTATCGGCTCCATTGCCGCGTCCCTCATCCTCAAGCTCCGTAATCGGGGGCAGGATGCTCTCTTCGTCGGCCAGTGGCCGCCCACGTTCTTCATCCTGGCCGTCCTCTTCAAGCAGGCCCCGCCCAGTCAGGAGAGCTAAACCTGTTCCGTCACGCTTTGTCCTGGCTACGTCGCGCATTCATGTAACGATGCGCGACGTAGCCAGGACAAGGCGCGACCAGGGATGATGGACGCGGGCCACGGCACACGGCCCGCCGAGACCCGCGCGTTGACTGCATCGGTCAGATCAGGTGCGGACAGACGAACTAACGAGCACAACATCAGGTAATATCATGCCTGTCGTTGCCGTGCCAGCTATCCGCTGATCATCTCGTGCGTAACGATCCAAGTGGGTGGGGCGACGATTATCGCGACCGACCGGTGGCTCCAGGATTACAGAAGACCCCTGCACCTTCGCCGTGGCTCACCCATCCAGACCACGCCCCAGGCCATCAACCCCCAGGTCGGCGAGCGCCTGGGCATCATTGACGAGACGGACGCGGCGCGGTCACAGGTCATCAGACCGGGCTAATGGCGACGCGTCAGTGGTAGACCTGCGTCACCAGCCAGCGTCCGCCGATGCGCTGGACGAGGTCGACGAAGGTTTCGGTGTCGGTGTACGTCGGCTTGATGACCCGCCCTGTGTCCGACAACAGTTGGGCGTTTTCACTCTTGGTCACGGTCACCCGTACGGTATTCCCGTCGATAACCTGCGCGTGCGCGAGGCTCAAGTCGATGAGGCGGATGTTCCAGTGTTGGCTAGTGGCCGCGAGGGTCGCCGCCACGCCGCGGTTGGTGCTAGCCAGGGCCGGCCCGAAGGCGCTGTCGACGTTGCGGGTGTCGCGCTCGTTCATGACCTGCATGTACACCGTGTTGGCATAGTAGACCGCATCCAACGCCTGCGCCGACACCGCGACATTGCCGAGGTTGAAGCCGGAGGGCGCGCCTTGGTCGCCGGAGGGCGCCGGTAGCGCCGTCGCGGCAACGGGTGTGTCCGTCGGCGGTGGGCTGGTCGAGATGCTTGTCGGCGCGGCAGCCCCCGTACTATTGACGGGCGTGCGCGCATCGGGCGGTGGTGCCACAGTCGCCGTGTCAACCGCTCCTTGACTGGACACGGCGACCGTGGCCGAAGGGGAGGGAAGCAGCATGTCCGTCGGTTGGGGCGCCGGCGTATCCGTGGGCTGGGAGGTCGGCGTATCCGTGGGCTGGGAAGTCGGCGTGTCCGTCACTGGCACCGCCGGTGTTTGGGTTGGTCCAACCTGTGCAGGGGCGCGGCGCACGGGTGGGACGAGCACATAGGTATAGGACGGCACATCCGTCGCCGTCGGGGTGGCTTGCACCGGCTGCGTGGCAACGGGCATGACGGGCGCGCCATCTCCTGTGGCGCGTACGCGCGGCGGTGTCGCCGTCGATGTCGCAGAGCGACGGCCGCGAGCGTTAGCCACCGCGCCCATCCCTCCGGTGGTTGCGCGGCCGCGCGTCGTTGGTGTTGCGTCGACGGGCAGGTGCCGATCACCGAGTGTCGCCGTGTGGGCGGGGGGCACGGCGATAACCGCGTAGGACCGCCCGGTGGCCGTCGCAGCGGCCGTGCGTGTCGTGCGTGTTGTGGTCACCGTTGGGGTACGCGCAGCGCCCACGCTCGCGCCGTACCGCCCGTCGTGGCCGCCCACGGTGGCTTTGATGATGCCCCCAACGGCCAGGACGGCGAGCAGTGGAACAACCAGTGGGATGAGCGCCCGCCGACGATGGGCAGGTGCGGCAACTCGTACGGGGACCGACACGGCCACGACGCCAGAGGCTCGACCGTGCGGCGCCCGGTGACGTGCAGCCGGGAGTGGCGCCCACGTCCCATCATCGCGTCGATGAGACGTGGACGCCGCGTTGGGGTCCACGATGGGCCGTGGGGCCAGTCGCGTCCCGACCGGATGGTCCGGCTCCATGGCGAGCGGCCGTGCGGACGCCACCCTGGGCACCGGAATTGGCGCGCTTGCCACGGCAGCGGGCGGGGTCGCCGCCGTTATCGTGGTCGTCGCGCCGGCCTTGTTCGCACGGTCCAGCGCGTCCGCCAGATCAGTGCCCGTATGGTAGCGCCCTGCGGGATCTTTAGCCAGGGCTGTGAGCACGACGGCATCGACCGCAGGGGGTAGGCTAGGGGTATGGTGGGAGGGTGGAAGCGGGTTCTCGTTGAGGTGCATCATAGCGACGCCGAGCGCGTTCTCCGCGACGAACGGCAGGCGCCCCGTCAGCATCTCGTAGAGCACGATGCCCGTCGCGTAGATGTCCGATTGACCGGTGGCGCGTTGCCCGAGGGCCTGCTCCGGTGCGAGGTACGATACGGAGCCCAGCACCATCCCCGTGGGCGTGAGCGTATTCGCATCGAGGGCGCGCGCGATGCCGAAGTCCCCGACCTTGACCGTGCGCGCGGGCGTGAGGAAGATGTTCTCGGGCTTGACGTCGCGATGGATGACGCCGTGCGCGTGGGCATCGTCGAGAGCCAGGCCTATCTGGCGTAGGATCGCGGCGGCCGTGGGTAGAGCCAGCGGGGCGTCGCGCGCGATGAGGCGCTTGAGCGTGTCGCCCTCGACGTACTCCATCACGATATAGTGGCTGCCGTCGTCATCGCGTCCGACGTCATAGACGCCCATGATAAGGGGGTGGTTGAGGCTGGCGGCCAGCCGGGCTTCCTGCTCAAAGCGGGTGACGAACGCGGCCTGATTGTTGTAGTAGGGGTGCAGCACTTTGACGGCGACGGCGCGCCCGAGCCGCGTGTCGATGGCCTTATAGACGCGCGCCATGCCGCCGTCGCCGAGCGTCCCGACGACGCGATAGCGTCCGTTAAAAACAAGCCCCCGCTCCAGAATGCTCATGCCCCACCTCTGCCGGAGCGCGCTGGCCGCGCTCGGACGCCCGATATACATGCTACTACGTCCTATAACAAAGGCACGTCGCGTGCCAGGCGGGTGGTTACGGGGACAGGGGTCGCGACGTATCGTTGGCGCGCCTACGGGTGACGATGAGCGGCAAAGAGGGAGGGGCACGGGTCCTGCCGCCACGAGGAGTCCTCATTGACAATGAGGCGCAGGGTGCGCAGGTGCAGCAGGCCGACGCGGGTCTCCGTGCTCCCGTGCATCCCTCAGCGGCTACGGAGACCCTTGATCGCTGGTAACGCAGCGGTGTAGCTAGGGCACTGAAAAAGCCGTTTCGTTAGCGGCCATGTTCTTTATGCCGTATGCGCCGTCTCAGTGGACGATGAAGTCGTTGCGCCGAATGCCTGCAACAGCCTCAAAAAATCCAATGCGATGCACTCCTGCGGGGCAAAGAGCAAACATCCGGGGCCATGTTTACTCTGATGCCAAAGAACGATCGACGTCAGACCACCGCCGTTCGCTTGACAGGCCGTTATCACGCAGATGATACTATCTATCGGGGCCACGCTGCCCCATGCGCACGTACAGGGGTGGCCGCTGTACGGTGGCGCGCCAGGGGAGAGGGAGGTGGTGTCGATGGGCCACAACCATGATACGGCAACGACGTATCGCGCCTACATCGCGCTCTGGAATGCCGCGACCGAGGCGGATCAACGACGGCTGCTCGCCGACGCTCTGACGGATGACGCCTACCTCGCTTACCCTGTGTTCGCATGTCGAGGGACGGACGAGATCATCGCGGGCCTGGTGGGGCTGCACGAGCGGTGGCCCGGCGTGCGGTTCGTGCAGACAAGCGGGATCGAGGAGCATCACGATTGGCTGCGGGTCGGCTGGCGCATGGTGCGCGCCGACGGCGGCGTGGTCATGGCCGGGGTGGACGTCGCCGCCGTCGCCGCCGATGGGCGCTTGCAGCAGGTTATCGGGTTTCATGACCCTTTGCCGCCGGCGCCGAGGTTATGACCGAATCATTCGCTCGACGCCTTCGTGTCGCCGCGCGACCTGCAGCAGCTCATCG